>Ga0209494_1000598_pt1 | contig 16013 bp, 14 predicted proteins | sample EN1Hudseemescosm_FD_184628 | JGI IMG/M metagenome (GOLD analysis project Ga0209494, IMG submission 184628) | Methane-oxidizing microbial communities from mesocosms in the Hudson Canyon - EN1B Hudson Canyon (SPAdes) (version 2) | ecosystem: Environmental > Aquatic > Marine > Cold seeps | place... | reverse complement strand
CACGGCATTATCATGCGTTGCAGACCATATTTGCTTTTAATATTATTTTTTTCAGCTGCCTGAGAGACGAATGTTGCACTAACATGATTGACTGCCCTACCCATGGCGCCAAACATGTGACGATAATGTACCGGCTGAGGGGTTGGTATCGACGCATTAGGGTCGCCCATTGGTGCCGCAGCGATAAAGCCCCCTTTGATAATTAAGCTCGGTTTTACGGCAAAAAATGCCGGTTTCCAAAGTACTAAATCTGCAAGTTTACCAATTTCGACTGACCCAACATTGTCTGCTATGCCGTGAGTCAGCGCCGGATTAATTGTGTATTTCGCAATATAACGTTTCGCTCGAAAATTATCGCAACCCAATTCAGTATCTTCAGGAAGCAAGCCCCTTTGAACTTTCATTTTATGCGCGGTTTGCCATGTGCGGCTAATGACCTCGCCCACACGTCCCATTGCTTGCGAATCAGAAGCCACCATTGAGAATGCGCCAATATCATGCAGTATATCTTCTGCTGCAATCGTTTCTTTTCGAATTCGAGAATCCGCGAAAGCCACGTCTTCGGGAATATTAGGATCAAGATGATGGCAAACCATCAACATGTCTAAATGCTCATCAACCGTATTGACCGTATAAGGTCGTGTCGGGTTTGTCGACGAGGGCAATACGTTCTCTTGCCCACATGCTTTAATAATATCTGGTGCATGGCCACCACCTGCACCTTCGGTATGGTAAGTATGAATACCTCGGCCTTTAAAGGCCGCTATCGTGTCTTCAACAAACCCTGATTCGTTCAGGGTATCAGTATGAATGGCGACTTGAATATCATATTTCTCGGCAATACTTAGACAATTATCAATAGATTGCGGCGTGGTGCCCCAATCTTCGTGAAGCTTTAAACCGAATGCACCGGCCTCAACTTGTTCCGCCAAGGGCTCAGGTAAGCTCGCATTTCCCTTCCCCAAGAAACCAAAATTCATGGGGAGATCATCCGTTGCTTGAAGCATTTTTTCGATATTCCAAGGACCCGGCGTACATGTCGTTGCATTGGTGCCTGTTGCGGGCCCAGTGCCACCGCCTAGCATGGTCGTGGTACCGGACATTAGGGCTTCTTCAACTTGTTGCGGACAAATAAAGTGAATGTGTGCATCCACGGCACCTGCCGTTAAAATTTGACCCTCTCCTGCGATAATTTCGGTGCCAGGCCCTATATTTATTGTGACGCCATCTTGCGTATCAGGGTTACCCGACTTGCCAACCGCTGCTATCCGGCCATTTTTCAAACCAATATCTGCCTTAACAATCCCCCAATGATCCAGCACTAGAGCATTAGTGATCACCGTATCCATCACTTCATGGGCAAGCGCTTGGCTCTGTCCCATACCATCCCGAATAACTTTGCCACCACCAAATTTTACTTCATCACCATATACGGTATGGTCTTTCTCAACTTCTATCCAAAGCTCTGTATCACCGAGGCGAACGCGGTCTCCAATTGTTGGACCAAACATATTGGCATACGCGTCTCTAGTTATCTTGCCCATTTCGGAATCACCTTTTATCGTCTTTGTCTTACGTGCTTTACCATATTATTTCTGAACTATAGCGTTACAGGGCGCCCATCACGACACCACGAAAACCGTAAATCTGTCGTTTGCCTGCATAGGCGACAAGCTCAACCGTCCTCGATTGCCCCGGTTCAAAGCGAATCGCGGTCCCCGCTGGGATATTTAAGCGAAAACCTTTAGTGACCTCTCGATCAAATTCTAGCGCTAAATTTGTTTCATAAAAATGGTAATGCGAGCCAACCTGAATCGGTCGATCACCACTGTTAGCGACGCTAACAGTCAAGGTATCGCGGCCTTTATTCAGCTCGATATCACCAGACTTTATTTGGAGTTCTCCTGGAATCATTGTGTTTCTCCGTTAAGTGCCTATGGAATCGGTTCATGAACCGTGACAAGTTTCGTACCGTCTGGGAACGTCGCTTCAACTTGTACCTCTTTGACAAGTTCTGGAATACCTTCCATGACATCATCACGAGTCAGAATCTTCCGCCCTGCATTCATTAACTCAGCGACACTTTTACCCTCTCTAGCACCTTCCATAATTTCGGCTGAAATCAGAGCAATGGACTCAGGATAATTCAATTTAATCCCTTTACTTTTGCGACGTTCTGCCAGCAATGCTGCCGTAAAAATTAGCAGCTTATCTTTATCTCTTGGACTCAGTTCCATGGCTTCGCTCCTGCTAAGTTAGCCAAATTCGCGGCATACAGGCGTCACTCCCTAATGAGTTTCGCCGTACTTTATGCCAAATATCAATAAACATGAGGCGCAATTGCTCTGCATTGCGCGCCAAGGCCCTTACCACAACCAGCTCCGATTTTTGGCTTGCCGCAACCAGCAAATCTTGGCCCACCTTTCTATAAGAATGCGGTGCAATCGCCTCACGAATAATTTCTAATGCTGCCTCCGGGGTATCGCCGATAATATAAAACGACCCCATATTTAAATAACCCATCAACCCCACGTTACTTTTGAGCACTTGCAAAGCTGGGTCGGTAGAGAAGTTTTCAATTGCCATCGGCTCGTTATTATAATAAAGGCTAAATTGTTGCTGCAAGGACCCTGTTTCAAACCAATACCCACCGGCTGGACGACCGAAGCTGAGCATATCCCAAGCAATTAATTTTGCGCCTTTAGCCAGTTCGATTTTCGTCGCCAAGCGCGCTTTCGCCCGATTAAATAAAATATTTTCCTGCGGTAACCATTCGACAATACTGTCGGGTTCAGCTTCAATGTTAACCACTTGGTGCTGCGCAATATCTAACGAATCGGTACCATAAATCTTTCCTGCAGAAGGAGTGGTAATAAGTGCATGGCTATTCCTTTTTGCCTTAATAGCAATGTCAATTTTATCGCCACTTACCATCCCTCCTGGGGGATGCAATAAATATGTATGGCAACATGCGCCCTCGGGATAAAAAGGTCGTTGAACCCTCAGCGGCCCCGAAAATGACATGTCTTCAAGCACTGTTTTATGGGGTTGGGAGGCATATTCTAAATTGATTTTAGCGTGCCATGCCCGATGCAATCCGAAGACGGATGGACTTTCTAAGTCAGTTTTCTCTTGAACTGTATTCATCTCTTCGCTGTTTCATATTTTGAATATTCGCAAGTCTATACCGTTAAATACTCGTGCACTAGATCTTCGGTTAATTGACCTAATTCTCCGTTCGAGACTGCTCGCCCCCTGTCCATAATAATGAAACGATCTGATGTCCGACGCACAAATGGTAGTTTTTGTTCAACGAGTAGAACGGTTAGCCCCGTTTCTTTGTTTAATTGACGAATAATGTCGCCGATTTCTTGGACAATATTTGGCTGAATACCCTCTGTCGGTTCGTCTAGTATTAATAGCTTAGGGTCAATAACTAAGGCACGCCCAATGGCTAATTGCTGTTGTTGTCCTCCAGACAAATCCCCGCCACGACGTGATTTCATGTCATAAAGTACAGGGAACAATTCATAAATGAACGCTGGGATTTTAGCCCGCCGCTCTTTTCGAATTGGCAAACCAATCTGTAAGTTTTCTTCCACTGTGAGCATTGGAAATATCTGGCGACCTTGTGGTACGTAACCTATCCCCAATCCGGCGCGTTTTTCAGCTGAAGCCACGGTCAAGTCATGGCCCTCAAACATAATGCTACCTGAACTGGGTTTGATTAAGCCCATCACACAACCGAGCAGAGTAGTTTTCCCAACGCCATTTCGGCCCATTAAGCAGGTACATTCACCTTTTGCAATGGAGAAATCAAGATCCCATAAGGTGTGACTTTCACCGTAAAACTGGTTTAAACCTTTAATCTCTAGCATAGCGAGTATCCTTGTCTGCAAGTTGTACGTTCGCCGCTAACGATCTTTGTTGAGGTCTTTTTATTCACCTAGGTACACCTCTCTCACTTCTTGATTAGCCTGCACTTCATCCATTGTCCCTTCGGCCAATACACTGCCTTGATGAAGAACAGTTACCGTGCGCGCAATAGACCGAACAAAGTCCATATCATGTTCTACCACGACGACAGAATGCTTACCTTCAAGTGAAATGAGCAACTCTGCCGTGCGATCCATCTCTTGGTGCGTCATGCCGGCAACCGGCTCATCAACCAACAAAAGCTTTGGTTTTTGCATGATCAGCATTCCGATTTCCAACCATTGCTTTTGGCCATGAGAGAGCGCTCCTGCTCGAAGCAGGCGTTGCTCTTTTAAACCAATAAGTTCGAGTGTTTCTTCTATGCCTTGTAATTCATCGGCACTTAGTTTTGCTAACAACAACGGTAAGACCTTTTTCTTCCCCGCCATCGCTAACTCAAGGTTTGAAAATACACTCTGCTCCTCGAAAACCGTTGGTTTCTGAAATTTTCGGCCAATTCCCGCTTGCGCTATTTCGGGCTCGCTTAAATTCAACAAGTCTATTCTCTGCCCGAAGTATACAGAACCGCTATCCGGTTTTGTTTTACCCGTAATAATGTCCATCATGGTTGTTTTACCAGCCCCATTTGGACCGATAATGCAACGTAACTCACCATCATTTACATATAGATTTAGGTCGTTTATCGCTTTAAAGCCGTCGAAACTTACGTTGACATCTTCGATATACAAAATGCAGCCTTTTCGTACATCGAGCTTTGGGTTGTCTTGCGGTTCGATAAACTCAAACACGCTATTACGGTTGCGAATTGAGGCAACATAATCGGTAATAAGATTACTCATGCCCTTTGCTCCTTGCGACTAAGTAACCCCGCAATACCTTTCGGAAGGAAGATCGTGGTCACAATAAATAAGCCCCCCAAGGCGAATAACCATACTTCCGGTAACGCACCGGTAAAGTAGGTTTTTGCATAATTAACAACCACCGCGCCAATTACGGCGCCGTATAAAGTGGCTCGCCCGCCCAGCGCGACCCACACTACCATCTCAATAGAGTTAAGCGGAGAAAATTCATTAGGATTAATAATGCCGACTTGTGGTACATATAAGGCCCCCGCAATCCCGGCTAACGCCGCAGAAAATGACCAAATCCAAAGCTTAACGTTCTCGACTTTGTATCCAATAAATCGCGTACGTGATTCTGCATCACGAATGGCTAACGCAACTCGCCCTAACTTAGACGTAACAATATAGCGGCAGGCAATATACCCCAGTGCTAGCGCAATCGCCGATAATAAAAACAAGGTAAGGCGTGTTGCATCTGATTGTAAGTCAAAGCCTAAAATATCTTTAAAATCCGTCAGACCGTTATTGCCGCCAAAGCCCATCTCATTGCGATAAAAGGCAAGCATTAGCGCATAGGTCAGCGCTTGGGTAATGATGGACAAGTACACGCCGGTCACCCGCGATCGAAACGTAAGCCAGCCGAATAAAAAGGCCAAAAGCCCCGGCACTAACACGACCATCAACATCGATAAGCCAAACATATCAAAGCCATGCCAAAACCAAGGTAATTCGTCCCAATTAAGAAATACCATAAAGTCGGGCAAGACTGGATCACCATAGACGCCACGATCGCCTATCTGGCGCATCAAATACATACCCATCGCATAGCCACCAAGCGCAAAAAATGCACCATGCCCCAAACTCAGAATACCTAAATAACCCCAAATGAGGTCAATAGAGACCGCTAGCAATGCAAAGGTTAAATACTTACCCAACAAGGTAACGGTATAGGTGGGAATATGCAGCGCACTGCCGACGGGAACGAATTGATTACAAATGACGACGAACACTGAAACAAACGCCAATACGGTTAAAAATAATACCGTAGAACGATTAAAGATAGTCTCTTGAATAGGGTTTATCTGCTGTGTCGATACTAAACTCATAGCCTATCCCTCTGCCGCTCGGCCTTTTTGCGGAAACAAGCCGCGAGGTTTCTTTTGAATAAATAAAATGATGAATACCAGAACAAATATTTTTGCCAAGACGGCCCCTGATACAGGTTCTAACATTTTATTGGCCACCCCCAAGGACATACCCGCCACTAAGGTGCCCCATAAGTTGCCGACCCCCCCGAACACCACAACCATGAATGAATCAATAATGTATGATTGGCCAAGATTTGGGCCCACATTCGTTAACTGGCTCAACGCGACGCCCGCTACCCCAGCAATACCTGACCCTAATCCAAACGTTAAGGCATCAACCCACTCCGATCTCACACCCATAGCACGCGCCATGTTCCGATTTTGAGAAACCGCTCTAACCTGAAGCCCCAATACCGTTCTTTTGAGAACCAGAAACAGCACCGCAAAGACCGCCAGACAAAACAGAATGATGTACAAACGATTTAGCGTGAGGGAAAAGATGGGATTAATTTCAATCGAACCGGCCATCCAGTCGGGTGTTTCGACACTGCGATTCAATGGGGAAAAGATTGATCTTACCGCTTGCTGTAAAACCAAACTGATACCAAACGTTGCCAATAAGGTTTCTAGCGGGCGACCTTTTAAAAATTGGATAACGCCCCGCTCAATCGCAATGCCTACTAAGCCGGATACCACAAAGGCCGCCGGTACGGCGATAAACAGCGATGCCCCAATCGAATTAGGCATCATTAGCTGGATAACGTATGTGGTATAAGCACCAATCATTATTAACTCGCCGTGTGCCATGTTAATGCAACCCATTACACCGAACGTAATAGCTAGGCCAATGGCCGCCAGAACCAGAACCGAGCCAAGACTTAAACCGAAAAATATTTTTTCGACAAAGCCATAAAACGCAATTTTATCTTCAATTTTTTCAAGCGCTGATTGCGCAGCTAACTGCACGGCCTTACTCGTGTCATTCGTAGCGGTTTGCGTCAGTTGATTGCGCACCGCAGGCTCTAAGCTTTCGGACAAAGTGGGAATCGCTTTCAAGCGATCGGTTTCATTCTCAGATTGCAGTGCGTCTAATGCAATGGCCGTATCAATGAGCAATTGCACGTCAGGATTCGACTCGTAAAGCGCTCGCGCTTTAATCAATGCAAGCGTTTCATCATCAAGTGCGCTTAATAATTTTTGAATCGCCGCCTTACGGACGCTCACCTGGTCCGCATTCAAGTTCTGACTCGCTAAATAGCCCTTAATCTTGCCGCGTAATTTATTATTTAAGGGAATTCGCTTTGCTTTACGCTTTCCTATTTGTCTGGTCGATTCTAAGGAATCAAGATCAGCAATGAGCAATCCCTTGTCATTTTTTTCTACCAACATAACCAGCTGTTTTTGTTTTTTATGTCGGTAAAGTTTGCTCTCAAGCATCGACTCTAGAATAAAAGCAGACCGGTCATGTTTCGAATTAATCAACAGATCGACACCGTCAGCCACTTTTTTTAGTTTACCTGTTTCGATAAGGCGTATGCCCTCATCGAACAATGTTTGGTTTCCCTCTCCATAGGAGGTGCTACCGCAGAGTGACATGAAGACGAGCAGCAGAGCGCTAGCAAGCCTCTTACAAATAGTCATCGCACGTTCCTTAAATCGACAGTGAGTAAATACAGAAGGGATGGCCTATTAACTAAAAGGCCCTTTTTGTTAAGAAAATGTTTGTCGCAATAAAAAGCGGGGCTTATGCCCCGCTGTAACCAGAATTACTTACTCGAAATTCTGACCTGAACACTTACCGGTTTTTACATTGTAATTGCCACATGCCAGCGGCTTTCTCCAATCAGAGATGACGTCTTTAGAGCCTGGCAAGAAGTCTGACCACGCATCACCCTGCACCAAACCGTTGGTTGACGACACAACTTCAAACTGACCGTCGTCTTGGATTTCTCCGATCAACACAGGTTTTGTAATGTGATGATTAGGCATCATCGTTGATAAACCGCCCGTTAAGTTTGGTACAGAAATACCGACAATTGCGTCTTGTACGGCTTCTGGATCTGTCGTGCCCGCCGCTTCGACTGCCTTAACCCACATGTTAAAGCCAATGTAGGTCGCTTCCATCGGATCGTTTGTTACGCGTTTTTCGTCTTTGATAAATGCATGCCAAGACTCAATAAAAGCATCATTCTCGTCACTCTCAACGCTCATGAAATAATTCCATGCCGCCAGATGACCAACGAGCGGTCCGGTATCGAGACCAGCAAGTTCTTCCTCACCCACAGAAAACGCGACAACCGGAATATCTTCAGCTGAAACACCTTGATTACCCAACTCTTTGTAGAAAGGTACGTTTGCATCACCATTAATCGTCGATACAACGGCGGTTTTCTTGCCCGTGCTTCCGAATTTCTTAACGTCTGAAACGATCGATTGCCAGTCAGAGTGTCCGAATGGCGTGTAATTGATCATAATATCGGCTTCGGCAACGCCTTTAGCCTTTAAATAGGCTTCTAAGATTTTATTTGTTGTACGCGGATATACGTAATCGGTGCCCGCTAACACCCAACGTTCGACGCCTTGCTCAGCTAAGTAATCCACTGCTGGGATTGCTTGTGTATTTGGCGCTGCGCCAGTGTAGAAAACATTCTTAGATGATTCTTCGCCTTCGTATTGCACTGGGTAGAACAAAATGCTGTTTAATTCTTCAAATACAGGCAGTACAGATTTTCGCGAAACCGATGTCCAGCATCCGAATACTGCAGATACTTTTTCTTTTTCAACTAACTCACGTGCTTTTTCAGCAAACAGCGGCCAGTTAGAGGCGGGGTCAACTACAACTGCTTCTAGTTGCTTGCCTAGCAATCCACCCTTTTTGTTTTGCTCATCAACTAACATCAACATGGTATCTTTCAATGTTGTTTCAGAGATTGCCATCGTGCCAGATAAAGAGTGCAAAACACCGACTTTGATTGTGTCAGCAGCGAAGGTGACTGAGGCACCCACTGACAACGAAACAGCAGCCGCAACGCCTGCTAATTTAGTTTTAAAGTTTTTCATTATGTCTTCCCTTTTATCGGATTAGGTTAGATAGGAATTTATTGGTTTGTTTTATTCCTGAACCCACTACAGCAAAACAAAGACCAACATCACCGATCATCAACAACGGCGGGCCTTACTAGTATCTTTGATACAAAATGGTGCCTTTCTACGCACGAAATGAGGGCGTGTTTTTTTCAGGCGGGTCTTATTTGGTGCGAAATAATAATGGTTAGACAAAACGTCAGTCGTTTCTTGATGGGTTTAAATAATTTCAGTTTTAGTATGCTTATTCTAAAAATAAACAATAACCTGTATTCAACCTTTCGTATTAAGTTGTTTATTAGTTATCGCTAGCGAGTACGCTAGAGTGGACTTTGCCCCTGGTAACCCCAGGGGCTTTTTTTATGCCTAGAAGAAACTTTATAGTCTAATTAACTGCACACGTTCTGTTATAAATTGCAGTGCACCCCCGTGCCTTGCAGGCCGCAATAACCATTTGGGTTCTTCGCTAAGTATTGTTGGTGATATGTCTCGGCATAATAAAACGTATCTAAGCGAGCAATCTCAGTCGTGATAGAGTCCACACCCGAAGCGCTTAGCCGCTTATCGTAATCGGCTCGACTTGCCTCGATGAGCGATTTTTGGTCATCATCTGTATAAAATATCGCAGAGCGGTATTGCGTCCCTGTGTCATTTCCCTGTCGCATGCCTTGTGTAGGGTCATGCTTCTCCCAAAATAATTTTAATAGATTGTTAGTCGCACATGTTTCGGTATCGTAAACGATCAGAACCACTTCGGTATGACCAGTCATTCCGGTGCATGTTTCATCGTAGGTTGGATTCTTTGTGAATCCTCCTGCATAGCCTACCGCGGTTGTATAAGCGCCGGTCAGTGACCAAAACAACCGTTCGGCGCCCCAGAAACATCCCATACCTAGTGCGAGTGTAGACATTTGCTCTGCAAATGGCCCTTTTAAAGGACGCCCATGCACAAAATGCATAGGTTCAATAATCAGCGCTCCGTCTCTGCCTGGTAGCGCCGTCGTTTGATTTGGCATCTCGATATTTTTACGACGAAAATAGCTCGACATAGCATGCCCTCAAGTTTTAATTAGCGTTCGGCATAGTAGGCTTTATGTTTAATATTTTTAGTGACGGTTATACACGCACCAAAAGTGGACTTTATAATAACTGGCAACTTCAAAATATTACGCGCGACGAGATAAAACGGTGCATATCCAGCCATATTATTTTTAGTCTGCGTAAAAATGCGTCCTTAGTCTGATACTCACTGCTAACACTATTAAGTGCTAGTACCGTAACGAAAACGATTTATTGAACAAAATCAAACTCGCGCTGTCTGTCTACTGTATTGGAAGGTACCAATGAGGCTATTAAGACAAGAACGGCTAGTAGCGGCATGTCAAAACAGGAAATGTATTTGTCCCAAACATTTCGTTTTTAACGTTTAAAGCATAATGGTACCAGGCTATTGAACTAGAGCTCTCCATAACCGAACGAATACGCACACTCAGTTTCGTAGCAATAAAAGTGCGATAAATGCGACTTAAACGTCGCGATAAATAAAAAGACCCTATCTGATGAGGAAAGCACATGTTCAAAATCTACAATAATTATTCATATTTTTGGTTAATGAAGAGAGGCGTAATCCTATTTGGCGGTGCACTTTCTTTAGCAGGATGTGCAATGTTTAACGCTACCCAAGACCCCAATCAATGCAATGGAACCGCTACTTACAAAGCACAATTTAATAGCATATGGAGCCCTGAGACACATCAAACAGATTTTCCTAACGACGCACATTATTCCAACCTGATCGGGGCGACTCACGGCGAAGATGTCGCTTTTTGGTCTGTAGGGAATGTGGCAAGCGCCGGCATTAAGGATATTGCTGAAAAAGGAGTAAATAGGAAGTTTATCAAGGAAGTTAATTGGGCAATAAAAATAGATAATGCGAGCTCGCTCATCCAAGGCTCAGATTTAAAGGGTTCTTCAGGACAAATCGAGGTGGAATTTCAAGTCGATAATGAATTCTCTTTATTAACCCTAATTACGATGATTGCACCAAGCCCTGATTGGTTTCTTGGTGTTTCAGGACTAGACATGTGCGACAACGGTAAGTGGATTCAAACTAAATTCATTGAACTTAAGGGGTATGATGCAGGCACAGACAGCGGGACAACTTATACAGCCACAGATGAAGTAACTGATCCCAAAGCGCCTATTTCTATATTAGACAGCGGTGTATTTAACGATAAAGCAGCGTCTCAAAGCTTGGCTACACTCAAACTGATGTTGACGGCGACAGATCTGTAACTTTTCTTGTCTGTAACCCAATTACTGCTGAAACAATAGTGCAGAACTCATGAAGAAACTTAAATTTACCTGAGCTTCTTCAAAAGTTCTCAATTGATGATCAGTAAAGTTAAAAATGTTGAATCATTACAACAAAACCAGCCCATCACCTAAGCACCCTATTACCCTCACCTACCTCCACCATAAGCAATGCTTATCATCACCTATTAAATCGATATTTCAAAAGTCTCAACTAGCGATATATCGTATCAGCTAACTAAGATTTGTGCGGTGAATCAGCGGTAACTAATCAGTATTCGCTATGTATGATTTACCAGCGAAACGCCGTGTCCAGAGGAGACAGGAAGTAAGCGCGTGTAGTTTTTATATAAGGCGACAAAAACACCTCATAACAAAATATAAAACAAAAATTGACCATATGAACCTGAAGATACGAGTAGCAACATACAGAAAAAGAAACGCGTTCAATACACCCAATCGATTTCAAATTTCAGAGTCTGTAATACAAAAAAATCACAGGTTTCGTTAACGGAAAAATTATCTTTTTATCGAATGACTATTATTTATCCATCACTTACTTCCGGGCTAAAGATGTGCCTCTAACGATGTAGGTGCCGATACCGACGATAAAAACAGGATGAACATTTTGGACTGTTAATTGTATTCCGTCGTAATCAAGCCGCGCGCTATCTTGCCAGTGCGTCAATTACGGACAAATAGAACATTAGGCACAGCGCTGCCAGAGGATGACCTCACCGGCTCCTCCTCTAAAAGGCGATCTAGGCAATTAAAAACTTATGCCTTAGAGCACCGGAATTGTTTGGATTTAAGTGCCGTTTTGCACTATTGGGAGAATAGAATGTTATGTCCGTCTGCTACTGACGAATATTTGGTGTCTGAAGTGTTAGCAGGAAATAAGGTGGCGTGTGATTTATTAATAGTACGGCATCAGTCAGCAGTGGTGCGCTTAGCCGCAGGCTTCACCTCTGATTGGGGAAGTGCAGATGCTATTAGCCGGGAATCGTTTATTAATACCTTTCACCGCTTACATAGTTGCGCGAATGACGCTTCTTTTTATACTTTACTCTGCGGCGTCACGGTTAACGCTTCGATTGCCCACATGAAATCAAGAGGTATGCATAACAACACAGTTACGATGCGCGACCATAACATTTGTGCGGTGACGAGTGATAATGAAGTAAAAGAGAACCTTTTAGATAACGCTGTTGATAAAAGTACCATGCGCAGAGTGCATGAAATTTTGGACGAACTGCCTATTGATTTTAAGGCTATCTTTTTGCTTAACGAAATAGGCAATCTGAATTATACGGAGATTGCGCATATTTTTGGCGTGCCTGAAAGTACAATTAGATTGGGCATTTTCCGATCACGAGAAGCACTAACAAAAGGTTTAAAAGGTTATATTTAGGGGTTAGAACGTTACGCTAGGTTCGCACTAAATCGGGGTTGATGAATAAAATATTTTAAGAGGTTTACTAGTGGTCTCAGTTATTATTTTGTGGACGAGTCTATTTACCCTTGCCTTTTTTATCGGTTTTACAGGCAACAGAACCACCCTTTGCGCGGTAAAAGCGGTTGACGAAGTAATTACTAAGCGACGTTTTGATTTGCTGTTGAGCTTCTTAAAAATAGTGATCTGGGTGTTTGGGATTTCGCTGTTATTTGAGATTTTTTTAGTTATTTCCCCCGCTAGAGGCAACAACTACGCCTGCAGGCTAGAAGGATTATTAGGCGGCCTTATTTTTGGCATTGGCGCGACCATAAATGGAGGCTGTGCTCTGCATACACTAATGAGGTTTTGCAGGGGTAATGTCGGCATTCTGGTTTCTTTTATCGGCCTCTGCTTTGGATCAATTGTTATGCGTTATTTAATTAACGTATTTCCTAACCTAGAACCCCACAAAGTTGAACCGTTTAGGGGGTTTGAACCGACTCCATTATTTTTACTGGCGAGTGTTTTTTTAGTTTGGGCAGGATACGAACTGTTTAGGCTGTTTAAAGGAACTGACTTAAACCAGTGGAAAAATAAATTGAAAAGCGACTCCTACGAACTTCGTCTTTCTTCTGCGGTTTTGGGCATTAGCAACGGTGTTTTAGTTGTGTTTGTCGGTACCTGGATGTACACCAACTTAATCATAGGTAGCCTAATAAATACCTTTTTTTTACCAAGTAGCGCAATCGAGAAGAACCTAAGCTTTATTCATTTTGGGCTGTTTTTAGCATTGATAGGCGGTATTTCTCTCTCTGCCTACTTGAGCAGAGCTTTCTTAATAAATTTCAGATTTAGATTTAACTATTTATTCGGTGGGTTTTTAATGGGCGCGGGCGCTACATTGGTACCTGGTGGTAATGATGTCGTTCTTCTAAACAGTATACCCACTATTACATTCCAAGCGGTGCCAAGTTATTTAGCGATGTTAGTCGGTATCGCGTTTGTCTCATTATTAAAGAAACGCATTTCATGACCGGAAATAGTGCGAGGCACAACCGAGCGCTAAGCTGTACCGGGGCATAAAGCGATAAACACCTTGCATCTGCCTATCTGTCTATCTGTCTATCTGTCTATCTGTCTATCTGTCTATCTGTCTATCTGTCTATCTGTCTATCTGCGCAGTGTTCCATGCTAATGCGGAAAATGCCGCAGCAGCTATTTAATCTTCAAATAAAGAAAGGTATTGGCCATACCCTTCCGCTTCCATGTCTTCTTTAGCAATAAAACGCAGCGCTGCCGAATTTATGCAGAAACGTTTGCCGGTGGGTTCAGGGCCGTCATTAAATACGTGACCTAAATGGGAGTCGGCATGGTTGCTGCGAAGCTCTGTTCTTGGATAGAACAAATGATAATCAGTTTTCGTAACAATAAAGCGGTCATCAATACTTTGGTAAAAGCTGGGCCAACCGGTGCCTGATTTGTATTTATGTGTTGATGAAAATAACGGCTCACCAGAGACGATATCAACATAAATACCCTTAGTTTTATTATCCCAGTATGGGTTTTTAAAGGGCTGCTCTGTGGCGTCTTCTTGTGTCACTTCATACTGTATATCACTGAGCTGCTGCTTTAATACAGAGGGCTCTGGTTTACTGAAGTTGGTGAAAGAGAGGGCTTTAGTATCCGCAAACGTTAACGAGCTAAGGGGTATAGCGAGCACTATGCTCAGTACTTTTATATATTTATTCATCGCTTGTGCTACCTTTGTGCTACTTACATTCCGTACGCCATTGAATTTATCAAGGCATCGCTTCGTCGGGTTTACTGTTTTTCTATTCGTTTTTACGCAAGCTTTGTAAGGCTTAGATCTTCAGCGCGTGCATCTTTTTACAACCCAAAGCGAGACAGTACCCGATTCATTCATAAGCTAGTATTTAACGCACTTATTTTCGAATTGCCTTAGTGATGAAAATAAACCTTAACATGATGTTTGGTTAGCCAGTATAGGCAGTTAAAAACCGTTGTTATCTATTCTTGCGATGCCACGAATAGTGGGTCTAACTAGAGGCATCGCTTTGCGCATACTCTCATGTTTAACGTAATCTAAAACAAATCCGGCGTCTCTAATTAGATTTTCAGTGTCTCTATTTAAGTGGCAATTGCCCGCTAATTTTTTCCAAAATGGGTTTGCGCGATTTTGCCATTTTCTTCTAGCTGAACCACTTTCTGCGGCGACATGCTCCAAAAATATAAATCCGCCATCTGGCTTCAGCACACGCTTTATTTCTCTAAGCGTAGCATTCACATCATTTACAGAGCAGCACACTAACGAGGCAAACACATAGTCATATGAGTCATCTTCAGCGGATATGTTCTCACTCGAACACGTTAAAAGAGAAACATTGCTCAGTTTTTTCGATGTTATTTTCGCCTCAAGCTGCGCCCTCATGTTTTTATCCGGTTCTGAAAGCGTGATTAGCAAACCGTCAGTTGGGGGGTAAAGATCTAAACTAGCGCCCGTACCCGCACCAATTTCTAAGACAGAGCCCTGAATATCTTTTAGAAGATCCTTTCTCCAATTAATAAGGCATGCATCTTCGGTTGCCTTCATAACCTTGTCATAGAAAAGTGCGCTAAAAAATGACATATGTCGAACCTTTGTTTGAGCGGCTCGTTTTATTCTCTGTAGAGTAAACTACCGAAAAAAAACATAAGAAAACGGGCTAGAGCCAGAAAAGTAATGCTGCCTTGTTTGTTTGACCATTTAATTTACGCCTGAAACTAGCTCAAATATACAGAAAACCCTTTAAGCGTTCGCCAAATTATTCAATCGCTTTGTAAGAAAAGCGGATACAACCAGCACCATACATTACGCTAACTACTAAATAATTGCCGGCCTTCGTTAATTGCGCTTTGTATGCAGAATTTAGTTAGAATTTCTAAAAAAGCGGACTATACGAACGCTTTGGTAAGCTGCCCCGCCCGGGGGTCAGCTTGACCAATTTGTCATAGCTTTTATGCGCCTAGCTCTGGTTTTATTTTTCTACCATATGTAGAGCACATACCTTGTTTCCAAAAGGGTCTCTTAAGTAGGCCAAATACAACGCTCCAAAATCACCCTCACGAATTCCAGGAGGATCTTCACATGCAGTACCGCCGTTAGCTAATCCCTTTAGATGCCAGTTATTAACTTCTTCAATAGATTTTGCCGAAAACCCTATTGTGCTGCCATTTCCATGCGTCGATTCCTTTCCGTCGATTGGTTGTGTAATGGCAAATATCCCTGTTTTGTTCACGTAAAAACAGCGTCCCTTT
>Ga0209494_1000592_pt1 | contig 16145 bp, 14 predicted proteins | sample EN1Hudseemescosm_FD_184628 | JGI IMG/M metagenome (GOLD analysis project Ga0209494, IMG submission 184628) | Methane-oxidizing microbial communities from mesocosms in the Hudson Canyon - EN1B Hudson Canyon (SPAdes) (version 2) | ecosystem: Environmental > Aquatic > Marine > Cold seeps | place... | reverse complement strand
GGAAAAAAGCACGATCGACTCACATGGGCATTATTTGCAGGCATGCTCGCTATATTCTTCAAAGACTACATCGTAAAGTTATTCGCAGCCTAATCAATCCAGTAGATTTATACTCCCCGTCATTCCTATTCAACCAAATAAAATAGAGCCACTAAGGTAGGTCATTATTATGTATTGGGATGTTGTAGATGTGTATCCGCTTAAAGATCGTGAACTTGCAGTGACATTTGATGATGGTGTTAATGGAACAATTAAGATTTGCAAGTCGTTTTGCACAGGTGTTTTTAAACCCCTATTAGATGACAGTGTTATCACTAAAGCAAAGATCAAACAGGGGGCTATTGTTTGGGAAAATGGACTAGATTTAGCACCAGATACTTTATATAAAGAAATAAAATTGAACCCTGATAAATATTATAAAATAACTTAAGGGGTAAAAAGGGGGCGTTGTAATTAGCTTCCATCGAGTCTGGCCCTTTTGATTTAAAAGCAGTGACCAGTGAAGTAGTAGGGTTAGCTTGGAGTGTGTGTGTTGTTTTTACCTAGGCGAATATCAGTCTCACGAAGAGAGGTGGGGAGATTAATGCTTATGTATTGGAGTCTTAAGTTGATGTTTTGCCCTTAAGTACAGTATATAAAAAACGACTAACAACATAAAATGATCTACGATTAGAAAAATATTTTAGTAAGTTTAATACCTTAATTCTTAAGGAGAATGGTATGAAAAATTTTATAGTGGCTTTTGCTCTTAGTGTAGTGTTGCTATCCTGCACAACAGATCAAAGCAAGAAGCTCGATGTAGTTGGGCAGATAAATCAAGATATGATAAAAAACCCTTCGGCAGCGGGAGGTACGGGTACAAACTATTATATCTGTGATGATGGTGATGATGCAAATGATGGTTTAAGCGAAGAAACGCCTTGGAAAACTTTTAATAGGGGAATAAGCCAATTCAATGAAATGGGTGCCGGTGATGCGGTCTTATTTTGTCGAGGTGGTATTTTTAATGTGGCTACTACTGGCCCTCGAATATTTAATAGAAATTGTAGTGTAGAAGAGCCATGTATTATTAGTGATTATTATAATTATCAAACACAAGTTGAGGATCAGAGGCCGTATATTAAAAGTATGCATACGGGGGATTTATTTGATTTTGAAGATGGTGGAAATGCCGATCATGATGAGGGGTATTTAATAGAAAATTTAATAATATCTGGATTAGGGCCTAATGAAGGAAAAGCATTTCTTTTTTATAATGATGTAGATGATGTTCTCTTGAGTAATCTCACGATTAGTGGTTTTAAGGTTGGGGTTCATGTTGCAGGGTCTAATGCAGCGAATGAAGGCTCGGATATGCTTAATGAAAGAATTGAAATTTCGCAAGTAAATATTGATAATGCAAAATATATAACCATGGGGCCAGTTGTAGGGGCAGTTGTCTTGGCAGATTTATCGCAAAATATAGAACCTGAATTAGAAGGGAGTGGGGTTTATTTCGTCTGTAATGGTGGTGATGATAATTCTAGTGGCGACTCACCATTTACTCCGCTTGAAACATTTGAAAAAGCGTTATCACGATTTAATAGTTTACCTGCTGGTGGAGGTATTTATTTTTGCAAAGGGGGAGTGTTTCCTTTTTCAGTTAGTCCAAGACTATATAATACAAACTGTTCTAAAGAAAGACCTTGCGTGATAGGGGCGTATGAAACAACTGTCAATAGTTCACAAGAAGATCCAGTAATTATGAGTTTAGAAGGTAATACTGTTTTTGATTTTGAAGATGGTGGGAATGCGGACCCTGATGGTGGATATGTCGTTAAAAACCTAATATTAAAGTCGGATATACCAAAAGCTTCTGGCATATTTATTTTTAACGATGTTGATGATTTGGTTCTGGATCATTTAGTTATTGATGGATTTAGAATAGGAGTAAGTCTTGCAGGGAATAATCCACTGAATGAAGGAGCAAATGAGTATATTGAAAGGTTTGAGTTAAGAGATTCTAATATTGTGAATAATTCTGTACAAGGAATTTTAGGTGGTTGTAGTGATTGTATAATTGACAATAATTTATTTGATAATAATGGATATCAGGCAAGAGTCTTTAATCATAATATGTATTTAAGTTTTCATGGAAATGAGAATGTAGTTGTTTCAAGGAATATTTTGAGAAATTCAGCAATCTTTGAAGGTAAGTGTTCGGGAGTTTCATTGGTGGTTCACGGTGAAGTCAGTTATTTAACAATAGAGGATAATGTTATTGAAGAAAAAGCTGGGGCTGTAGAAAATGGATGTTGGGGAGTTTCCGTTGATACGGGTTACGCTCGTGAAGAAAGCTTTTCAAATGTAATAATAAAAGGTAATAATATAATTAATGTGGGTAATGTAGCTATTGGTTGCGCATCTTGTGTAAATGTACTGATAGAGAATAATAAAATTTATAATGCGAATGATACCTTTTCTTTAGCCGTCATTAAAATACCTTCTAAAATCGAAGATTCTATAAAGTCAGAACAGGTGATAGTTAGGAATAATATAATGACAAATATGAATAGCGCAATTCATGTAACTGGAATTGATATTGCATTGGAGGTAGGTAGTCCAGTTGTAGAAGGGAATAAACTATTTACAACTCATGATAATCAATTTTGTCAGAAAATAAATGGTGAAAATGTCATTGAAATTTCGTCTTGTCAGTCAAATTTTTGATTTATAATAACCCTCATAAAAATTTTATGAGGGTTATACGATTTCAGTTTAGAGCAGTGGAAAATAAATGAATGAATGGTAATATCTTGGCATATATAGTTTTATTAGTATGGCCAATATTGTCAATGAGATGGTTTAGAGTTAAGTTAATACAAGAAGCGATTTTATGGACTCTTCTTGGTGGGTTTCTACTTTTAGCTGTAAAAACAGAAATAGACATACCTATGTTGCCTGCTCTAGGTAAACATACAATGCCCGTAATTTCAGTATTATTAGGCTGTTTTTTAATTAAAAAACAGCCTGTACTTTATTTTCAAGGGCTTGGGAAAAAAAAATACTTAATTCTCATCTTTATAGTATCTCCATTGGTAACATCTTTATTGAATCCTAATAGCATTATTATTGGATTTCAATTTTCTCCTGGATTAACATACTATGATGGTCTTTCTGATAGTATTAATCGTTTTTTGTTAATTATCCCATTTTTTATTGGTAGGCGGTTTTTTAGAACATACTCAGATCAGTTGATAATGTTTAAAATATTGGTTTCATCGGCTTTATTGTATTCATTGCCAATGCTATACGAAATTCGTATGAGTCCACAATTACACACATGGGTTTATGGTTATTTTCCACATAGTTTTGGGCAGCAAAAAAGGAGTTCAGGCTTTCGCCCTGTTGTGTTTATAGGGCACGGCTTGTGGGTTGCATTTTATATGATGGTGTGTTTATCTGCATCTATTCCACTTTGGAAAGATGGAATTAAAGTTAAGCAATTTTCTCCTGCAGCAGTGAGTTATTTTTTATTTATTATGTTGGTATTATGTAAAAGTATGGCATCATTATTTTATGCTGTATTTTTGTTTACTTTCATTAAATGGATTAGCCCTAGGGGGCAGCATATAGCGGCAGTTTTATTGGTAAGTGTTGCTATGCTATATCCAGCAATGTCCATATTAAACGTTTTTCCCCATGAAAAATTATTATCTGTTGCATCCTCAGTAACTAGTAATGATAGGATGCAGTCATTAAAATTTCGTTTTGATAATGAGAAAAGGTTATTGGATCATGCTAAAGAAAAATTTTATTTTGGCTGGGGTGGTTGGGGACGTAATCGTGTCTATGCAGATTCAGGTAAGGATATAACTGTTACGGATGGACAATGGATAATGACCTTTGGTAGTTTTGGTGTTATAGGCTTTATTGCAGAGTTTGGCTTGTTAGCTGTCGTTGTTATTCAAGCTAATAGGGCATCTAAATATTTAATGATAAAAAAAGAACGGAACCTCTTGGCAGCGCATTCATTGCTGCTAGGAATTGTTATGGTTGATCAGTTACCTAATGCAACTTTAGAGGCGTGGCTATGGTTGCTAGTAGGTATATTACTAGGACGCTCAGAAGAAATTATGAATAAACCTGAGAATTCTAGAAATCTTAATAAGGTTTAATACGCTGTTGAAAATCATGGATGATTTTTAGTCCGTGGTAGGGGAAGGGGAGTTTGCCAATCCGAAGTGAGCTGTAAGCTCGCTCGGGAGACAAAATTTTTATTTTCCATTCGTAAGGTTAAAACCTTCGCCTTTCAGGCGAACAGACGCTGAAAATCATGGATGATTTTTAGTCCGTGGTAGGCGAAGGGAAATTTGCCAATCCGAAGTGAACTGTAAGTTCGCTCGGTAGGCAAAAATTTTATCCCGAGGAGCCGTAGAGTCATTTGAGGTAATCATGATGAGTGCAACCGCGCAGCTAGGTTGTACGAAATCGTGATGGACGCAGGACGAGCCAGGGCATTATTGATTCGCCGTGTGGCGAATCGATTTTTGCGACAGGAGTCCCAAAATCTTTAGGCGAGCCACACAGTGGCGCGCTAGTAAAATGTGGTGTTTATTTTGCAGGTCCTTATTGTTCGTGGCAACGAGGGTTGAATGAAAATACCAATAGTCTATTGCGGCAATATTGGCTAAAATCAATGGATTTTAAAAAAGTGTCGCACTCAGCAGTTCAAAATGTGATAGCAAGGCGGAACAGTAGGCCAAGAAAGAAACTCAATTACAAAATACCAGCTAAATTAAAGGCTGAACATATGGCAGCTATAGTTGCTTAGCAATTGTGTTCTTCAACATTGAATCTGCCCCTTTATTTAAATATAGGAATAATATGAGAGTAGTTTATTTAGCTGGACCAGGGGATATAATAAGGACCTATGGGTACTGGAAAAATGGTTTAAATGACCCAAATGAAATGAATGTAACTTATTCATCACAGTTCTTTGATGTATGTTCTAAATTAAATGCTGATGCCTATGTAATTTCAAGTAATAAAAGGAAAGATATTTTTCAATCGGGTCGGTTTAAAATAGAGCACCGACCAAATGAGGCAAGTAAACAATCAGGATTTAAATACCATTATGGGGTTTTTATATATACAATTGGAATTATTATAACGGCGATAAGATATAAAGCAGATGTAATGGTTGTCTCTGCAGGTGTGCATTGGTTTTTTCTTGCTATTATGCCCTTATTTGGTATTAAAATAATTCCGACATTACATTGTACTTTATATTCAAAATATAAAGTACCGAGCAATATAAATAAAATAATTAATAAATTAAACTCACTTTTTTTTTATCGCTGTTGTTTTGCGATTATGAGTGCATCTTTTGAGTTAACTAGGCAAATAAAGGGTATGGTTGGTAATAAGGTGCCAATAATTGAGTTCCTACCTTTATATACAAAGGATGTATTTTTTAATATAAAGAAAAGCCAATTTGATGGTAAGAATTTGAATATTATTTATATTGGAAGGATTGAATATGAAAAGGGTGTTTTTGATCTATTAAAAATGTATAAGGTTTTAAAAAAAACTGGTTTAATTCTAACTTTTAATATTTGTGGTTCAGGTGCTTTGTTAGCAGATTTAAGAGTGAAGGTAGCAGATTTAGGTGCTAATGAAAATATAATTTTTCATGGTCATTGTAATAGAGATCAGTTAGTTTCTTTAATTTCTAAGAGTCACATATTTGTCGTACCAACCAGGACAGATTTTCTTGAAGGATTTAATCAAGTGGTAGTTGAGGCTGTTTTATCAGGAAGACCTGTTATTACTTCTGACGTCTGTCCGGCACTAGAGCATGTGAACTCCGCAGCTCTACAGGTAAGGCCTGATGATGTTAATGATTATGCCAAGAAAATTCAAAGCTTATATGGAAATAAAGTATTATATGAAAGTAAAATAAAAGCGTGTAAACATGAGCAGGAAAAATTTTATGAAAAAAAGAGTTCCTGGGGGAATGGTTTAGAGTATATTTTAACTTCAATAGATGATAAAAGTATGAAGTCATACTTTTTGAAAAGAGCGAATTAAGTGACAGAGAGAAAAATAGTTTTAAATGCGTTAATGTGGACACTTTTTGGGCATACATCTCAAAAAATAATTCGCCTTGCTAGCAATTTAATTCTTACACGGCTTCTTTTTCCTGATTTATTTGGTCTGGTTGCAATAATATATATTGTAATATCATTAGTTGCTATGATGACTGATATGGGGGTTGGTCCTTTTATTATTCAAAATAAAGAATATAATTCTGAGGATACATTAAATACAGCGTGGACTATTCAAATACTTAGGGGGATAGTAGTTTGGTTTGTCATTGGTATACTGTGTTTATTATTATATTATATTCAAACGTATGAAATTGTGCCGCTAAGTGAAACTTACCAAGATACTAGACTTCCTTTTTTAATATTTATTGCAGGATTTTCTGTTATTATAACTGGTTTTAATTCCATTTCAGTTTATACGGTTGATAGAAGTCTTAAATTAAAGAGATTAGAGATAATCAGATTTTTTTGTAGGTTATTTTCTATTGTGCTAATGGTTTCTTATGCATATATTAATCCCACTATATGGGCATTAATATATGGAGCTCTTGCAAATTCATTGTTTTTTATGATGTCATCACATGTTTTTTTACCCCAAAATAGCCATAAAATATGTTGGAATAAAAAAATAGTAAAAAAAATACTATCATTTGGAAAATGGATTATGCTTTCTACTATGATGAGTGTAGCCATTATGCATGGTGATAAACTAATATTAGGTGGATATATTAGTAGTAGTCAATTAGGATTTTATTCAATTGCATTATTGTTTATTGATGCTGTTAAGTCTCTTTTTTCTACATTAGCTGGTAGGGTTTGGTTCCCACTTTTTAGTAAAATAAAAAGAAGATCTGTATCGGATATCGGGGGTACCTATTATAAAATTCGGTTTTACCAGGACGCCTTATCCTATGTCTTTGCTGGTATTTTATTTATTTTAGCACCATTAATTATCGATTTTTTATATGATGATCGATATACAAATGTAGGATATATATTTAGCATTCTATCTCTTTCTATTGCAGGAGTCAGTATAGAGACAATAGGTTTCATTTTTATTTCTATGGATAGGCCTAAGGTTGCTTCAATAATTAATTTGGCACGAGCTGTTTTTTTATGGGTTGGCTTGTATTTATCATTAAAATATTATGATTTTTTCATAGCTCTGTGGGTTATTTCATTGAATTTTATATTAGTGATGCCTATTGGTTGGTTTTATTTAAGAAAACATAGGATTTTAGTTTGGTATAAAGAGCTGTGGACATTGCCATTTTTTATGGTTGGATATTATCTAGGAGAATTTTTTAATATGTTAAGTAAATATTTAATTTAAATCTCTTTGGGATATATTCCCCGCTGCTTGCAGCGATTAAAGAGCATTTCAATGAAATCTTAGATTTCAGGAAATTCATCTAAATACCCCATCCGCTTGCGGCAGGGATGTTTATTTTATAGGTTTAGAAGCATCTCCTTATACACAAGTATTATAATAATCTAAAATCAATGACTTACGTAATTGTATGTTTTTTGTACAATTGGCTGTATCCCCTTATTTTACTGACTTCTCTACTTTTAGGTGATTCCTATAAGTCGTTGATATTTAATTAGTAAAAAGATGTGTGTAAGGAGATGGTTTAGAAGGTTTTCTGTAATACCCCTAATAAAACAATAAATAAAATATGGAACAAGAGCCAATACTATTTCATTTAAGAAAGCTATTAGGTAGTCAAAAACCAGTAACTTTAGATTCTATATGTGATAAATCATGGGAGATTGCACCGGGCGGTCGAGGTGATTTTCCTTCTGCTATTTTTTTACCAAAGCACTTATCTATGAATTTAAAGACGGTACCAGGGGTTACTTTAAATTATGAGCTAAAGAGAGTAAATGAAAGGCAGGTAGAACATTCACCAACAGTGGCTTACCAAATAAATGAAGCAAAAGTATTGAATGGATTGTTGTATAAAAATAAATTTCGCCTTAGGTTAAATAATAAAAAAGAGTCCATTTTAAACTCTTTTGGCTATATACAAAAAGAGGCTGAAGGGATTTTAGTAAGTTCTTGGTCTAGTAACACTTATTTTGGTCACTGGATTCATGATGAGTGTCCGCGTGTTTTAATTTCTCAGGATATTGGGGTACCTGCATATAGTACATATAGAAATTTATATTCACATCAGCTTGGGTATGAAAATATATTTAATATAAACTTTCATTCAGTTAAAAGGGCTATTTTTAAAAAAATGATTTTTTTATCTGATGCGACATTAAATGACTATAGACAAAAGAAGCTTTTACAACTAAGGGCGTTAGCCCAAAAATCTATACCTGAAAATAATAATTATATTTATATTAAACGTGGCAACGGCGGGGTAAAAGGTCGAGATTTAGTTAATCAAAAAAAAATTATTGTTAAATTGATTTCTTATGGGTTTACTATTATTAACCCTGAGAAATTATCGGCAAATCAGATTTTAAAAAAATGTTTAAATGCTAAAGTTATTATGGGCGTTGAAGGCTCATCGTTGGCTCATGGTTTTTTAGGAGTAAATTCAACGGGTATGATAATTGCTTTAGTGCCTGAGTATCGATTTACTAATCCATTTAATGATTACTGCAGTTCAATTGGCCTTAGATATGGATTCTTAGTTGGTAAAACGGTAGAAGGTGGGTTTGATGTAGATCTTGATGATATGGATGAATTATTATCGTTAGTTTTATAATAGGATTATTTTAATGAGAAATAAAATATCAGCTACTAAAGCAGATTGGGAAAGGGAAAGATTGGACAAATTTTGGGAGCCTAATAAGCAGTTATTAAATTGTTTACGAAAGTACCAGAAGTATAAAAATAAGGAGAGTCTACTAGCTAATATTGTTAGTAAATATTTTGTTTTGAAACATCGTTTTTGGAGTGTAGTAACAGGAGCTGATATTCCTTTAAACTCTCAATTGGGGGGGGGGGTGTTAATACCACACCCAAATGGAATTGTAATTCACCCCAAAGCTAAAATAGGAGTTAATTGTCTTATTTTTCAGCAAGTAACACTAGGAAGTCGAGATGGTGGCGCCCCTATAATAGGTGGACACGTTGATATTGGTGCTGGAGCAAAAATCATTGGAAATATTACTTTAGGTGATCATGTTAGAATTGGTGCAAATTCTGTTGTCTTAACTGATGTCCCATCAGGCTGTACTGCTGTTGGAGTCCCTGCAAAAATTATTAAATAATAAATTATGTTGAATGTATTGGTTGTTATTATTAATTACAAAACACCAGAATTAGTATGCCAGGCTGTTTTATCTGTTATTCCTCAGTTAAGTCATAATGATAAAATATGTATTGTTGATAATTTTTCTAATGATGATTCTGTTGATTATTTGGCTAAATTTATAGAAGACTATGGTTTTAATAGTCAAGTTGATTTGATTTTCTCACCTACAAATGGTGGTTTTTCTGCGGGTAATAATATAGGTATTAATTTGCTAGAAGCTAAATATTATTTACTATTAAATAGTGATGCTTATTTAAAGGATGCAGCATTAAGCCAGCTTGTAATAGCAATGGATGAATCTAATTCAATAGGTATTGTTGCGCCCCAATTGATGTGGGAAGATGGAAGGCAGCAAACTAGCTGCTTTTATAATTTAACACCATTAAATAGTTTTATAATTAGTTCAAAAACAGGATTTATTAGTCGGTTTTTAAAAGTATTCGGTTTATATGAAGTAGCTATCCCTTTAAAAGAGCATGGAGCAGTGAGGCCGCAGTGGCTTAGTTTTGCTTGTGTTTTATTGCGCGGAGAAATGATAAAAGATATTGGTTTAATGGATGATGGTTATTTTATGTATCGAGAAGACAATGATTATTGTCGCAGGGCTGTTCAAGCTGGCTGGAAGTTAAAATATTGTCATAGTGCTAAAGTGGTACACCTTAATCAGGGTGATTCTAATCAAAAAGTAATTAAGAGGTTGCCTAAGTATTATTTTGAATCAAGAAGTCGGTACTTTATAAAATATTATGGACGGTCAGGTTTGTTTATCGCAAACATAAACTGGAGTTTAGGACGAATAATTTCATTAGCTAGAGAAACTATTGAGCGAAAACCTGCAGTTTTTCATAAAATGATGTTTAAGGATATTTGGATTGGTTTTCGGTTAGCACTATTAAAGAGTAAAAATAATGAAGAATGAGAAAATAGGTGTTGTCGTTATTGGTCGAAACGAAGGAAGTCGGTTGATTTTATGTTTAGAGTCAATTTTAAAAGTAAAAGTTCCTTGTGTTTATATTGACTCACAATCAACAGACGGTAGTATTAATGAGGCTAAAAAGCGTAATGTTATAAATTTTATTTTAGATAAAAGCGCTCCTGTTAATGCGGCACGAGCACGTAATGCAGGGTTTAAGTCGTTGATAGAAAATTATTCAGCCATTGAATATGTGCATTTTATTGATGCTGATTGTGAGTTGAATCCTGAGTGGTTAAAAAATGCTGTGCAAGCTTTAGATGACGCTAATAATAGGGCTGTTGTTTGTGGTCGACTACATGAAAAGGAGAAAGGTAAAAATATTTATACACGATTGTGCAATATAGATTGGTATGTTCCACCCGGTGATATTAAATCCTGTGGTGGTATTGCGACTATCAAGCGTCATGTCTTTGAAGAAATGCAAGGCTTTGATGAAAGTTTAATTGCAGGGGCAGACCCAGAGCTTTATTTTAGAGTACGTCAAGCAGGTTATGATTTATATTGTTTACCTGTTGATATGGGAACACATGATTCTAATATGCAGCATTTCTCACAATATTGGAATCGTTCAGTAAAAACAGGCTACGGGTATGCACACAATAAGTACCAATGGGGTGGCTGGGATAGGCAGTATAAAAGTGCAATGGTCTGGGGAGGCGCTATACCTTTTGTTATTTTATTAGGCATTCTATCAGGTTATTTTTATACTGTTTTGGCTTTGATGGTCTATCCGCTTCAAATTATAAGGATTTTTCTGCAGCCCTTTAAAATGAACTTGAAAAATAAAGATAAGTTAATTTATGCTGGTTTCTGTGTTCTTGGCAAATTTTCTGAGTTTAGAGGGATTATTCGGTACTATTGGGTTTCTTTTTTAAAAAAAGAACAGTCAATTATAGAGTATAAAAAATGAAGTCTTTTTTAACTAAAGAAGATGTTGATAAAGCATGGACAATGGATTTATCAGTTTACCCTGAAAGACCTTGGTTGAAAGAAGTTTCAATTATTGCTATTGCATGGTATCGACATGGTCAGAAAGTGGATTTATTACAGCCGGGGTGGTATAAAAAAATTCATATAAAAATATATTGGTTAATATTTCATTTGATTGAAGTACTTATAGGAGTTAGTATTCCGAAGTCAGCCTGTATTGGAGGAGGGTTAAGGATTTATCATTTCGGGAATATTTTTTTACATAAAAGTATTATCGTAGGTGAATACTGTACTTTTAGACAAGGAGTAACTATTGGTAACCGACATAATAGAGATGATGTTCCTGTCTTAGGTAACTCGGTTGAGTTGGGCGCGTATGCTCAGATACTAGGTAAAATAAAGTTAGGTAATAATGTAAAGGTAGGAGCGATGTCTGTTGTTTTAAAGGATGTTCCTGATAATAAAACAGTTTGCGGTGTACCTGCAAAAATAATAAGTTAAAATTAAATTATGAAAAAAATAGCAATTATTGGTTTGGGTTATGTAGGTTTACCATTAGCAGTTGAGTTTGGTAAAAAAGTAAATACGATTGGCTACGATATAAACACATCTAGGGTCAGTGAATTAAATTCTGGCACTGATTCTACTTTAGAGACAACGCCTGAAGAATTAGCGTCAGCCAGTTTATTAAGTTGTACGGATAATCCAGATTTATTAGTCGATGCAAATATTTATATAGTGACTGTCCCTACGCCAATTGATGGTAGTAAATCACCTGATTTGAGCCCTGTTATTTCTGCAACTCATTTAGTGGCTAAATATTTAAAGCAAGATGATATTGTTATTTATGAATCAACTGTGTACCCAGGTGCTACAGAAGATGTTTGTGTGCCTATATTAGAAAAGGTGTCGGGATTAAAGTTTAATACAGGTTTTTATTGTGGCTATAGTCCTGAAAGAATCAATCCGGGCGATAAAGAGCGACGACTAACCACTATTATCAAGGTTACATCAGGTTCTACGCCAGAAATTGCAACGGTTGTTGATGAATTGTATCAATCAATTATTACCGCTGGTACACATAAAGCGAGCAGTATTAAAGTCGCGGAAGCAGCTAAGGTAATTGAAAATACCCAGCGTGATATCAATATTGCTTTGGTCAATGAACTGGCTTTAATTTTTAATCGGGTGGGTATTGATACAGAAGAGGTGTTAGAGGCGGCTGGGACAAAGTGGAACTTTTTACCTTTTAGACCAGGGCTAGTAGGGGGGCATTGTATTGGTATTGACCCTTATTATTTAGTGCATAAAGCGGAATCCTTAGGTTATCACCCGCAACTGATTTCAGCAGGTCGCCGTATTAACGATAATATGGGACATTTTGTTGTCAGTGAAATTGTTAAGCTGATGGCAACGAAGAAAATTAATATTGTTGACTCGAATATCTTAATGCTAGGCTTAACATTTAAAGAAAACTGTCCTGATTTACGTAATACTCGTGTTGTTGAAATGGTTGATGAACTCCAATCATATAATGCCAATATTGATATTTATGATCCATGGGTTGACTCGGAAGAAGCCTTCAAAGAGTATGGGCTAAGAACTATTGCAGAGTTGAAATCAGGGCATTATGATGCCGTGGTGATTGCTGTTGCGCATGAGCAATTTCAAAGTATGGGTGTTGATGGGATTAATGCTTTAGCAAAAGATAACCATATTTTATATGATATAAAATATTTATTACCATCTGATAGTGTTGATGGACGGCTGTAAATATATGCTTAAAAGAGCTTGGTTTATGAGAAAAATTATTGATTACAAAATTTATATCTATGCTTTTTTGTATGTTTTGGTATGCACGGTATTTTTACAAAATATAGCTAATATATTTTATCTAAAGAATGAAATTGTCTATTTAGCATCACCATATTATAATTTAGAGGGAATAGCTAAATCTTTAGTTTTCTTATCATCATATTTGGCTGTTGTATTATTAATATGGGTAAGTTTATTATCTAAATCACGTGTAGCATGGTTTTTAATTGCAGTTATTTTATTTGTTTTTAATTTTTTAGATATATTTATTCAGCTTGCTGCTAATAGTAGAGGATTTACTAAATATGAATACTCTATTACTTTAGCAGAATATAAAAGTTATAAAAATATGGCTGTTTTTATGATGGATGGAATTCGAGCATTTGCAATTTCTTTATTTTTTGTATTAGGTCTTTTTTTTATAAGAAGAAATATTAATATTAAATCAATTTCTATTAGGAACTTATTTTTTGTTGTACTGTTAGTTTTTGGTGTAGTTTTTGGTGCAAAACAGTGGGTTTACTATATAAAATATCCATCATACCCAGCTATAGTAAAAATTCCATTCATTATTTTTGATTATCACTTAAATAAGAAAGATGAGATCCCTAGAGTTCTTAATAAAGATATTATTCCATATAAAAAAAGTGGTGATGAAAATATTGTTTGGGTGATTGATGAGTCAATTGGTGGGAATTATTTATCAATAAATGGCTTTGATAAAGATACTACTCCTTATTTAGAAAGTTTGGTTAATTCTAAAAATATGGTTAATTATGGAGTAGTTAATTCGGTTGCTAATTGTTCTGCAACAAGTAATTTGATGATGAGAATAGGGTTAAGCTCTCATACTAAAGGCGCAGAAAAAAATCATATACAAACGAGAATTAAGTTACCCACAATTTACCAATATGCAAAAAGAGCTGGGTATACAACGTGGCTCTTTGATTCACAGGCTGACCAAGGGCAAATTCAGAATTACTTAACTCCTTATGATATGCAGAGCCTTGATCATTTTATTACGTTGGATACACGAACTGATGATATAGGAAGAGATCTGATTCATTTGGATAATATTTCTGGGGTTCTTAAAAAGTCGGAAGGTGGGAAGAATTTTATTGTATTTGTAAAAGATGGTGCTCATTGGCCATACCTTTGGAGGTATCCAAAAAATAAAGAAATATTTAAGCCTGTTCAAGCAAGCATTTATGAAGAAAAAACACTTAAGAAGAAAGCTAATTTGATTAATACATATTCCAATGTTATTAGGTTTACAGTAGATGATTTTTTTAAAAAATATATGGGTATGGTTGATATAGATAAAACTATTTTGTTTTATACATCTGACCATGGTCAAAATCTATTAGAGGAGCCGAAGTCTCCATTGACGCACTGTTCAATGCTTAAGGATGCGCCAAACAGTGAAGCAGAAGTTCCTTTGATTATTTTTGGAAAAAATATAGTTAAAAGGTTTATTGTAAAGAAAAGCCGTATGTATTCTCAGTACCAAATATTTCCGACAATTTTATCTTTAATGGGGTATGGAGATGAAATAATTGAAGAGTATGGTGAAACTTTAATGGAAGGGCAAGATAAAATGAACAAACGATGGTTTTATCAAGGGCTTGAAGGTGATAGAGTGATTTTTAAACCTAATTATTAATTAGGCGCTGGCATACACATAGCAAAATTTTAGATAAATATTTTAATTATTATTTGGTTTTATAATTATGCAAGAAAAATATCTTTTAGTTTCACCCTGTCGAAATGAAGTGGATTATATGAGTTTTACGCTTAATAGTGTTGTTGAGCAAACTATAAAGCCAGATTTATGGGTAATCGTTGATGATGGTTCTACGGATGATACGCCTCAAATATTAGCTGAATATGCTAAGAAATATAGTTTTATTCGGGTTGTTACGCGTGAAAATCGCGGGCATCGTAGTGTAGGGCCGGGTGTTATTGAGGCTTTTTATGCTGGATTAGATACTGTTGAGTTAAAGCAGTTTAGTTTTTTGTGCAAGCTTGATTTAGATTTGATTATGCCCCCTCGCTATTTTGAGACATTAATTAATCGGATGCAGGAAAATCCACGCTTAGGTAATTGTAGCGGTAAGCCTTATTTTGTTGATAAGTTGACTGGAAATCTTATTAGTGAAGGCTGTGGGGATGAGAATGCGATTGGCGCTTCTAAATTTTATCGACGTGAATGTTTTGAAGCGATTGGTGGTTTTGTTCGCCAAGTGATGTGGGATGGGATTGATGGACATCGCTGTCGTCAGTTAGGTTGGATTGCCATGAGCTGGGATGAGCCTGATATTCGTTTTACACATTTAAGGCCGATGGGTTCAAGCCAAAAAAATATAATTACGGGTCGTATTCGTCATGGATTTGGCCAATATTTTATGGGCACGGGTTTTATTTATATGCTGGCTTCTGCTGTCTTTAGAATGTCGAAAAAACCTTACGTGGTTGGTGGTCTGGCAATGGCTTGGGGTTATTTGAAAAGTTGGTTGACTAATGTACCTAGATTTGAAGATAAGGAACTTTGTGCTTTTATAAGACGGTACCAATGGAATTGTTTACTAAAAGGTAAAGCTCGTGCAACTGCAGAGTTGAATGACCAACAACAAGCGGCTGTTTGGAAAGGTTGATTAAAATGATAATAATACGGTGCATTCACTTTTCCCGTATTCCGCAAGTTGCATACAGGAATGAGGGGTAGAGGTGATAAAATCATTAATTGAAAACTATGCATTTCAAAGTGGACGGGATTTATAATAAATAGATGTTGATGAAATAATGAAGTTAGAAGACGATCCAAATACCTTTACGCAAAAAGATTTAATGCAGCATGTGTTGCATGCTGCCCAGCACTCGGTAACGCGCGAGGAAATGGCTGTGCAATTTTCCCAAGCGGAAGGGGTAGCTAAAGAGGCTGTGAAAGTATTCAAATAAATACCGCTCCTGAGAGTCCCTAGGTAAAAATTTTTAGCCTTTTAAAATTAAAAAACACACATAGCTCCTAATTTCAGTAAAACAGCCTAAATATTCCCTTAA
>Ga0209494_1000590_pt1 | contig 16149 bp, 12 predicted proteins | sample EN1Hudseemescosm_FD_184628 | JGI IMG/M metagenome (GOLD analysis project Ga0209494, IMG submission 184628) | Methane-oxidizing microbial communities from mesocosms in the Hudson Canyon - EN1B Hudson Canyon (SPAdes) (version 2) | ecosystem: Environmental > Aquatic > Marine > Cold seeps | place... | reverse complement strand
GTTATCGCTACAGGTAAGCAAATATCGGTACGAGACTTTGTTCGTATGTCGGCTGCTGAAGTAGGTGTCACATTAGAGTTTTCTGGTGAAGGTCTTGATGAAATTGCTACCATTAGTGCTATTAGTGGTGACAATGCACACGGGGTTAAGGTTGGTGATATTGTTGTAAAAGTTGACCCTCGCTATTTTCGACCTGCTGAAGTTGAAACCTTGTTGGGCGACCCTTCTAAAGCAAAAGAAAAACTAGGATGGACACCTGAAATTACCGTTGAAGAGATGTGTGCGGAAATGGTGCAACATGATTTAGGTAAAGCGAAGCAGCATGCTATTTTAAAGCAACATGGTTATGATGTTTCTGTGGCTAAAGAGTAAGTTTCTTTTACCTAAAGGGAATATAAAAAGCACTTTTACGCTTCACAGGGTATTAAAATAATTTAAGAGATAAGTATGGGAAAAATATTTGTAGCAGGCCATCGAGGTATGGTTGGTTCAGCAATTGTTCGTCAATTAGAAAAGCAAAGTGATGCCAAAATTGTTGTTCGTACTCGGAGTGAGTTGGATTTAACTAACCAACAAGCCGTGCGTGATTTTTTTGAAGCAGAAGGAATCGACCAAGTTTATTTGGCAGCTGCCAAAGTAGGCGGTATTGTTGCTAACAATACTTACCCTGCGGACTTTATTTACGAAAATTTGATGATTGAATGTAATATTATTCATTCAGCCCATTTAGTGGGAATTCAGCAGTTGTTATTTTTAGGTTCTTCTTGTATTTACCCAAAATTGGCAGATCAGCCTATGCAAGAAACAGCTTTGTTAACTGGTACGCTAGAAGAAACGAATGAACCTTATGCGGTGGCTAAAATTGCAGGCATTAAGTTATGCGAATCGTATAACCGTCAATATGGAAGGGATTACCGTAGTGTAATGCCTACTAACTTGTATGGACCACATGATAATTTTCACCCTATGAACTCTCATGTTATTCCTGCTTTATTACGTCGATTTCATGAGGCCAAGTTAAATAATGATGCCGAAGTTGTTGCTTGGGGTAGCGGTAAACCTATGCGTGAGTTTTTACATGTGAGTGATATGGCGGAGGCATCGATTCATGTGATGAATTTAGATAAGGCAATTTATGATGCTAATACAGAGCCTATGCTGAGTCATATCAATGTGGGTACAGGGGTTGATTGTACTATTCGTGAATTAGTTGAAACCGTTGCAAAGGTGACAGGGTTTGAAGGTGATATAAGCTTTGATGCGAGTAAACCTGATGGTGCGCCAAGGAAGTTGATGAGTGTTGACAGGTTGGCTTCGCTTGGGTGGAAGTATAGCTACAGCTTAGAAGATGGGTTGAAAGATGCTTATGAGTGGTTTTTGGCTAACCAAGATAACTTCCGTGGTTAGTCAGTAATTTAATCGATGATGTAACTTCTCATTATCCACCTGCAGAGAATAATACAAAACACGTCATTCCTGCAGGAATCTATATTTTCAACAATAGATCCCCGATAAAGCTTGTGCCCACGCTTGACTGGGTAGACTTCGGGGATGACGTTTCCCCTACAATAATGAGAAGTTACTCGATGATTATGAAACTATTTGATATGAATATACAATACGCACCCTTTCCTTTATGTACTTAGAAAAGAAAACCTTTCAAACAGTTATTGCCTCAACCCCCTTAATTTCAATAGATCTTGTTGTCAAAAATACGCAAGGTGAATACTTACTCGGTTTTAGGACTAATCAACCCGCTAAAAACTTTTGGTTTGTACCCGGTGGTAGAATTTTAAAAGATGAGTCTATGGACGCTGCTTTTATTCGTTTATGCCAAAATGAGCTAGGGATTGACGCAGTAAGGTGCGAGGCTAAGTTTTTAGGACCTTATGAACATTTTTATCAAGACTATGTATTTGGTGATGATGTAACTACGCACTATGTGGTGTTAGGCTATGAAATAATAGTGGAAATAGATATTTCAACACTACCCAATGAGCAACACAATGAATATCAGTGGTTTACTAAAAGTGAATTACTTGCACGTGATGATGTTCATTTGCATAGTAAGTGGTATGTGTTTTAGTTAACTAACGTTGGTTAATGAATAAGTCAAAAAAATAATAGTGCAACACTATTGTATTACATTAGAATACTGGGGTTCCCCATTTAAGGATTATACGGATTAACCATGTTTAAAAAAAGAATCAAAAAAATTACTAACCATAAAAAACCTCTTGGTGCTTATCGTTATCATATTGATAATGTTAATGAAAAAGTTATTTCTGGCTGGGCGCATAAAAAAGGGAAGGGTAATTATACTGCTAACATTGAAATTCAGAGTAATAATATTATTTTGTTTTCTACAAAAGCTGATTTAGCTCGTGAAGACTTAAAGGACGCTGGTATTGGTACAGGGCTTTATGGTTTTTCAATTGACCCTGAAAAAATAAAACTTGAGCATGATATTAATGCAATAGACATTTTTATTGATGGCCATAAAGCTAATACTAAGCCTATTCCTTTAACGCTTAATAAAAACATAAATGTTAATATTCACCAAATGCACGTAGATGAGGTTTCTGTTGATAAAATTATTGGTTGGGCAAAGAAAGAGGACTCAATTAGCCATCGCTCACTAGTGGAATTAAGAGTTGGGGATATTGTTATAGGTAGTGGTACTGCGGATATTTTTAGGCAAGATATTAAAGATGCAGGTATCGGTGATGGCTGTTATTGCTTTGAAATCACCCCGATTCATCACTTATTTCCTTCAGCTTCAATAAGGTGTGATTTATATATAGACGAAAAAAAGGTTAGCACCGTTCCAATCGAACTTAGCCTAACAGAGCAGGGACTTGAATCCGCTAAATTTTCCGAAAAATTTTCTGTTGAACTTTCAACGTTTGGTGGTTCAGTTACACAAGAGTTACAGCGATTAACAGATGAAGTAAACTCACAAAATGATAATGCTGTCAATGTGGCTATTGAAAATATCGCTTTGTTGTCAGTACGTGTCGAGGTTATAGAGAGGATACTGACTAAGCACTTTTCGACTAAGTGATTTTAGCTGAAGTATGTATAAACCAAAGAGTATGATGCAAGGTTCTTGGCAGTCAGTAAATTTATTGCTTGAAACTGTAGAGGATAATTAAGTGTTAAACCAAATAAATAGCAGCCTTTTTTTTTCAGAACAGTGGTATAAACAGACCTATGCTGAACAATTATCTACTTTTGATGAAAGCCCTTTAATTCATTACCTTACCATTGGTTGGCGTTTGGGTTTTGACCCTGCCCCAAATTTTTCAACCAATGGTTATCTGGAGTCCTATCCTGATGTGAAAGAGGCGGATTGCTGTCCGTTAGAGCATTACATTTTATACGGTATCAAAGAAGGTCGATCTATAAATACTACAGGGAAGTTAGTTAACTTAACATCTTCAGAGTACAACGGGTGCATTGATTGGACCGACTTAGAATTTATTAGTGGCTGGGTCTATTCACCCGATAAGCCGAATGAGCCAATAGACTTTAAATTGCTTCTTGATGGTAAGGAGTTATTACAGAGTTCTGCTAATTTATATCGTGAAGACTTAGAGAGAATTGCTTTTGGTAATGGCGAGCATGGTTTTTGCTGTCCTCATAACTTATTTGCAGATAAGCTTGCAGGTAAAATACTGCAATTAGTTAGCCTTGATAACAAGCTCATCGGTAAACCCTTTGATATTGCTTCCGAAGAAACTTCAAATATTACAGTTGAAACAATGCACTCAGAGCACTATATATTGGTGTTTAATATAGAGGCCAGTGAAGATGAAAATGTAACCCTTCAGCTATATAATAACAACAATTGTTTTTGGCAAGATCTTAAAGTTTTAAAGGAAGGCGGTAATCGATTAGAACTGCCAATTTGTGCGGATATGATGGATGGTAAAAGTCATACTATCACGTTAGGTATGTTAGGTAAAACGACGGTATTATGGCAGAAATCTATTGCGATTTCTGTTAATGCACTGGCTATTCAACGTTTTTCTTTGATTAAAAATTTAGATAATAAGCCTATTATTGTGATGATTGATCGTAGTGTACCAAAGCCAGATCAAGATGCCGGTTCGTACGCTGCAATTCAAGAAATACGGTTACTGCAAGCATTAGGTCTGCACATTGTTTTTATTCCAGATGACTTTATTTATTCTCCTAAATATACCCCGCAACTTCAAGATATGGGGGTGGAAGTGCTTTTCGCTCCTTATTATTTAAATAGTAAGGATGCACTTCTCTCGGTACTGCCAATAGCAAGTGCAATCTATATCACCCGCTATCAGTATGTTGAAAAGTATATTAAAACAATAAAGTCTGTTTCGAGCGTGCTACCTATTATTTTTAATAATGCCGATTTGCACTTTTTGCGAGAGATAAGGCAAGCAAATTTACGCGATGATAAGGTTTTATTGCAACAGGCAATAAAAACACGAGATCGTGAAGTAAAAGTAATGAAACAAGTTGATGCTATTTTGTCTTATAGCGAATTTGAGCATGCCGTTATTACATCGCATATTCTTCAAAGCAAAAAGGTACATAAGTGTCCTTGGGTTGTTGAGGTTCCGAATGAAACTAATAATGTCAGCTTTGCACAGAGAGAAGGGGTTGCATTCTTAGGTGGCTATGAGCATACTGCAAACGTTGAGGCAGTTGAGTTTTTTATTGAACAAGTTATGCCAATTTTAAGAGAGCAAGGCCATTTAATAAAGGTATTTATTTATGGTAGTCATATGCCTACATCTTTTTATAAATATGCGAGTGATGATGTATTTATAAAAGGGTATGTTGCATTACTTGATGATGTGTATTTAAAACATCGAGTATTTATTGCACCCTTATTTTTTGGTGCAGGAGTTAAAGGTAAAGTACTAGCGGCAGCCGCTTATGGTATGCCTTGTGTGTTATCACCTATTGCGATAGAAGCAACGGGATTGGTACATAATGTAAGTGCCTTAGTTGCAGAGTATGCTGATGACTGGGCAAAATATGTAGCCCAGCTGTATATGAATGAGCAAGAATGGAATTTTATAGCAAAAAATCAACAAATGATGGTGAAAGACTCTTATTCGTTTGATAAAGCTAAAGGTATGATGAAAGAAATTTTGCAGTCAGTAAACTTATTGTCTGAAACAGTAACGGATAGTTAATCGTTAAATGTATTTTTTGAAATAATACAAAAGCTACTTAAAGGTGCATGAATTTGACTTCCCATCACTCCCGCATGCTTTTAGCGGGAGTCTCGTGTTTTAAGCAGATCCCCGCTAAAAGCATGCGGGGATGATGGTTGAAAAAAAACTGCACCTTCAAGTGTGATGGGTATATAGGTTTACCGCGTTGTACTTAATATTTTAAAAAATTAAAAGGGCAGCCCTGATAAGTTATCCCAAAATAGTGTGAACGATAATAGGGTAGAAAGAATGAATTTCAAAAAAAACATAATAATTGTGAGGAAAAATGTGAGAGTGTTTAGATTTAAAAAAATATTGACACGTTATTTAGAGAAAAAAAGAATAAACAAACAGTGTCGATTGATTATGAAATCTAAGCTCTTTGATGTGCAGTTTTATAATGAAACCTACCCTGATGTTCACGACTCATCGATTAATCCTGTTGAACATTTTGTTCGCTTTGGAGGCATGGAAGGACGAAATCCCAGTAGGGACTTTCATAGCCAATGGTATTTAGATGCTTATGGTACAGAGTTAGATGATGGAGTGAATCCTTTAGTTGACTATCTTGAAGTTGGAGTGAAAGCGGGTAGACAGGTAAAACAAACAAAACTAGTAAAATATGAAGGGACATCGTTACAGCTAGGTAGTGCAGAAAATATTAATACGGAAAATACTGATTATGAATATATTTCGACGTCAGATGACCCTTATTTTAATTTAGCTGCACCTTTACTGATGAGTGTGCCTGGTTGGAAGGTCTTAACGCTCAGCTTGGATATGAGCATTAAAAGTGCCGAAGCCAAACTATACCTTGATACAGGTATGGGTTTTAACGAAACTGAAACGGTTGTTCTAGCAATAACAAATACAGAAATAGTACAAAGAATATTTTTTGTGTCAGATGGTGTTTTAAATTTACGATTCGACCCGATTGACAAAATAGGAGGGTTTACGGTTAACAGCATCAAGTTAGCTTCGCTTGATCCACAGGATGTTGATGCGTTAATGCTATCAGAGGTTACTCTGAATAAGAACTATAAAACTGAGCTGCTAGCAAGGGAGGCTGTAGAGCAAAAAAGTAAGGATGAAAATGTAAGCTATAGTCATGCGCTTCAAGCTTTGTATAACGAGTGTTTTGATCCTTCAGCGGGTGTTGGTTATGAAGTATGGATAGATGAAGTCGAAAGCACAATGCTGCCTACAGCAGAATACGTTGAAACAACGATTAAAAATATGGTTCTTAAGCCTCTAATCTCTATTGTTATGCCAACGTATAATGTACCAGAAGCCTATTTAAAAGACGCTATTGACTCTGTTATCCGGCAAAGTTATACAAATTGGCAGCTATGTATAGCGGATGACGCATCTCCTGAGCCGCATGTGTCAAATATTTTGCGGCAATATGCAAAAAAAGATAGACGTATAACATATGTGATAAGGGAAGAAAATGGTCATATTTCTGCGGCAAGTAACTCAGCATTAGAGTTGGCTGTTGGTGACTATATAGCTTTAATGGATCATGACGATACACTATCTGAGAATGCCCTATTTGAAGTAGTCGCTGCTATTAACACTAATTCAAGTGTCCAGATAATATACAGTGATGAAGATAAAATTGATGAGAAGGGTAAGCGCTTTGATCCTCACTTTAAAAGTGACTGGAACCTCGATCTATTGTTATCACAAAACTATCTATCACACCTTGGTGTATATAAAGCTGAATTAATACAAAAAGTAGGTGGATTTAAAATAGGCGTTGAGGGAAGCCAAGACTACGATTTATTATTACGTTGCTTGCTTCATATTGATAATAAAGACATTCATCATATTCCTAAAGTTCTATACCATTGGCGAGCAATTGCAGGTTCAACAGCATTAGACGGTGCAGAGAAATCGTATACAACAGATGCTGGTATACAAGCGTTACAATCGTATTTTTCATCACAAAACATGTTAGGTGTTAATGTGAAAAAAGGAATGGTAGCTAATACATATCGCGTTATTTACCCCATTCCAGAGCAGGCGCCATTGGTTAGTTTATTAATTCCGACTAGAGATGGGCTGGAATACTTAAAACCTTGTATTGATAGTATTCTGAATAAAACCACTTATCAAAATTATGAGATTATTATTCTAGATAATGGCAGTGAAAAAACTGAAACATTAGAGTATCTAAAATTTATACAGAAAAAAGATAAACGCATTAAAGTACTGGAATATAATGCCCCGTTTAATTATTCCGCCATTAATAATTTTGGTGTTGAACAGGCCGCTGGTGAAGTTATTGGTCTAATTAATAATGATGTAGAGGTTATTTCACCTGACTGGCTGACTGAGATGGTGCGTCATGCTATACGACCTGAGATTGGTTGTGTTGGTGCTAAATTATATTATGATGATAATACGATCCAGCATGCGGGTGTTATTTTAGGTATAGGGGGTGTAGCTGGACATTCGCATAAAAATTTCCACAGATCATCATTTGGTTATTTTAGCAGACTGGTTCTCTCTCAAAACTTATCGTCGGTAACGGCAGCGTGCTTGCTTATTCGCAAAGAAACTTACGAACAGGTAGCAGGCTTAGATGAAGAAAACCTACATGTTGCATTTAATGATGTCGACTTTTGTCTCAAAGTAAGAAGCTCGGGCTACCGGAACCTTTGGACTCCCTATGCCGAACTTTATCATTATGAGTCTAAATCACGTGGATTTGAAGACACGCCTGAAAAGCAAGCAAGGTTTAATAAAGAGATAGGTTTTATGAAAGATAAGTGGAATGAAGCGTTACATTATGATCCTTTTTATAATGAAAACTTAACTAAAGTACGTGAAGACTTTTCAATAAAATAAGAAATAGGATTGACATAAAAAATGAGAAAATTATTTTTACATATTGGATGTGGGAAAACAGGCTCATCAGCCTTACAGATTTGGTTGGCGCAAAATGCAGATAGGTTAGAAAGGTCTGGTGTTTTTTACCCCAGACCTAATAAAAAAAAGTTAGATAACTATGCCATTACTTCTGGAAATGCAGGGGCGTTAATTTCAAAGCTAAATTCGGTTCATGATGCAGAAGAGCTGTTAATAAGTAATCTCAAGTCATGCGAAAATAATATTTTATATTCATCTGAAGGTTTTCAAAATTTAGATGAGAGCCAAATCGTATGTTTGAACTCTGTTGCAAAAAAATTAGAATTAGAAATTCATATCATTGCTTACATGAGGGATGTATATAATTATACGTATTCTAGTTACATGCAATTGATTAAAAGGCATTCATATTCAGATACTTTTTCTAGATTTGCCTACTCACAAAAAATACTTCAGCAATTTAGAGTTGTTAATTTTTTTGAATCATTTTTCAACAATATTACTGTGTTGCATTATGATAGCGAAAAAGAAATGGGAGTTGAAAAGGCTTTTTGTCGAGTAATTGGTGTCAAAGATGAAATGGTTTTACCACTGGCTCCCTATAAAGTTAACCGATCATTAACTTTGCATGAGTCTCAAATGTTGTGTGCCGCAAACCTTTTGTATAAGAATGCATTTAGCAATAACGCTGGTGAATTTTGTACGGTGATATCTGATTTTATTATTAGTGTTAACCCTGAAGCAGAAACTGAAGTTTATTTTGATGAAGGCGTGGTAGAGTATTTTACGGAGACGATGGGAGAGCAGATAAATCATATTAACAAAACATTTTTTGGTAGTGATAAGCTTTGTGTATTAGGAAAGAGTGAAACTAATTATGTGACTGAGTTACCTAGCTTGTCTGATGAGACCTTTAATTTTATTCACGGGTTAATGAAGGGAATGACTGTAGCTTTTGAGTCAGGCCTGGAAGTTAAGGTAAACCCTGCACCTGCTTTATTAGCGAGAGATCCTAGAGTCGCGGATATTTTAAGAAAGGAAGCGATAAAGGTAGAAAAGTCATCAATAGAGGATGCCTATATTCTGATGAGTGCAGCCAAGATATTTCGCCCCGCTGGCCCAGTTATAACGAGTAAGGTTAATGAGTATTTAGAATTACTACAGAATACTTCTAATGACGGAAGTAATTAAAAAAGGCTCTAAATAGTCAAGGTAGTCATCATTTAACTGGTGTTACGCATTTGAGATAAAAAGAGCGTCTGGTGTGAGTAATGGAAAGAGGTGATCATTTTTATCCGTTTTTTATAGTGAACATAAGATTACTCCTGCGTCGGAATGACAGGTTTTGTATTTTCTGCGTTTATGAAAAGGGTCTGTAGAGCCGTTTACCGATTGGGATGCTTCAGGCAGCGCGTCATCCCGACGATAGGAGGGATCTTGAGTCAAAGCAATATTCTTTTTGAAAATAAAAGCGGGAGTATCAAGTATTGTTTTCTTTTTTACGCTAAAGGGTGCGTAATATCAGTTATTTGATATTTGATATTTGATATTTGATATTTGGTATTTGGTATTTGGTATTTGGTATTTGATTGTTTCGCGATAAATGATTGCGGTAAAGTACGCGGGTGTGAAGTGATAGAGTTGATAAATAGCGATATTGAAATTATTAATCAGGGCTAGCTATCAGACTAGAGCTAAGGCGTGAAATAAAAAATATTTTAAAAGGTAAATGTATAGTATGAAATTCGGTATTAATGTAAATATGAAGCTGGAATCCATATCAGGATGGGCTATATCCGAGACTACCTTGCCGGATAATAAGGAGATTGTAGCAACTCTAATTCGAGATGATATCGAAGAAGGAAGGGTGAGTTGTAATTTTCAAAGAGATGATATAAAAAATCTTGGCATACATGATACAGGGGAGTGTGGTTTTCGTTTTTATGCAGATGAGTACAAGCTTAAATTAGGAAATATTTATAAGGTGGTACTTTCTGATGGTGAAGAAACTGTTTCAAAACGCATTGTATATGGAGATATTGATGCACTTAGAAAAGAGTTTGATGCATTTGAAATTACCCCTAGAAATGACTTTTCCATAATGGAGTTTCCAGCGGAAGATTTGTTTCCAGAAGGTTTTGATCTGATAGCTTACAAAAAGTTGCTTATTCGGCTTAGAAGAGGAAAGCGAGCTCACTCATGGAGAGGAAAGTTCAAAGGTCATGAATACCCTTATTCCCAATCTGATTGGAGTGTATTTAGGGAATGTACAGAGAAAAATATATTAAGCTTATTCACATGTCTAAGCACACGAAGCTTGTGGTCTATTATTGATACTTTTGTTGATTATGCTGAGAATGAAGAACGGTTGGCAGCACTTTCGCTTTCAAATATGATGTACCAAGAACGATTTTCTCAAACCTTACATCGAGTTTATGATATGAGTGAAAAAGATTCTCCATTACTTGAAGGGCAGTACCCATATTGGGGGGGGATGAAAAGTAATCGATTGTTGAGGGATGATTCGTATGATGTTTTTTTAACAAAAAACCTAGAGTGTTTAGGTTCGACACCTTTAATAAAAAGTTTTTTTATAGAAATTTTTCTAAGATCTATTGATGAGCCTAATTCCATAATAAGCATTAATGCTAAATATAGTGAATTTTTTACTGAAATGATCAGTTTTTATAGGCGATTTATGAAAAAAGACTTAACTTAATACTGACGATTTTTAATGGTCAAAATACATGATTGGTAAGATGATCGATTTACTGACAGTAACTCCTTTATGATGCATATACTATACTGAGATGAAAAATAATATAATTAAAATACTTGACTGTACTTTACGTGATGGCGGTTATTATAATAATTGGAATTTTAGTAATGAGCTGATTCATGATTATTTATTAGCAATGTCTGCCTTAGGCGTGGAATTTGTAGAAATCGGTTTTAGAACATTAAAAAACAAGGGGTTCAAGGGGGGATGTGCTTTTAGTACGGATAATTATATTAATAGTCTTTCTATTCCCGTTGAGCTCAAAAATAAAATAGGCGTAATGATTAATGGTGCTGAGTTAATCCCCGCTTCCAAAATAATGGATGATGAGTTTCACCTAAATGATGTTCTGTCGAGTCTCTTTATAGCTAAAAAAGATTCACCTGTTACGTTAGTTCGAATTGCATGCCATATACATGAGTTTGAGCAATGCTTACCAGCGGCCAATTGGTTAAAAAAACAAGGTTATTTGGTTGGTTTTAATTTAATGCAAATAGCGGATTTACCTAAACAAGAAATAATCGAACTGGCCAAATATGCAAGTAATTACCCAATAGATGTGCTTTATTTTGCGGATAGTATGGGTTGTCTCAATCCAAAACAAACCTCTGATATTGTTTTTGCTTTTCAGCAAGGATGGAGTGGTGCACTTGGTATACACACACATGACAGTATGGGGCAAGCAGTTACCAATAGTCTTGAGGCAATGAAAAAAGGTGTGACATGGGTTGATTGCACTGTTACAGGAATGGGAAGAGGGCCTGGTAATGCACAAACAGAATATCTTGTACTAGCGCAGGAGCAGCGTAACTTAGCCGCTAACCCAACGAAATTATTAGAGCTGATTCGAAAACACTTTAAGCCTATGCAAGAACAATATGGGTGGGGAGTAAATCCTTATTATTATTTGGCTGGAAAATACGGTATTCATCCATCATACATTCAGGAGATGTTATCTGATTCCCGTTATACTGAGGAAGATATTCTTGCTGTAATTGAGCACCTAAAAGTTGAGGGTGGTAAAAAATTCAGTATGGGTAGGTTACTTTCTGCTAGGCACTTTTATTCTGGTGATGCACGAGGGACATGGAGTCCTCGTGAAGAAATTGAGGGAAAAGATGTCTTGATTTTAGGGACTGGGGGAGGTGTTGCTAATCATAAAAATGCAATCGAATCCTATATTCGGCAGCATAACCCTTATGTTATCGCACTCAACACACAGAGAACTATTGATGAAAATTTAATCAGTATCAGAGCTGCTTGTCATCCAGTGAGGCTTTTGGCAGATTGCCAGGAACATATAAAACTTCCTCAACCTTTGGCTACACCATTTTCTATGTTACCGAAAGAGGTTCAGGTGGAGCTAAAAAGTAAGGATATTCTTGATTTTGGAATTGAAATCCATCCCGAAGAATTCACGTTCTTTTTAACATCTTCTTACATTCCTACCTTATTGGTTATTTCATATGCACTTGCAATTGCGAGTAGTGGAAAAGCAAAGAAAATAATGCTGGCAGGGTTTGATGGGTATAGTGCCGATGATCCACGTAGTAAAGAAATTGATAATCTATTTCACCTTTATAATAAATCTTCTGCAGATATTCCACTAATGTCTGTCACTCCTACACGGTATGATATACCGACAATTTCAATTTATGCGTTAGAGGGCCAATTATGAGAGCTGTTGTTATCATTCCTGCTAGATATCAATCTTCCCGGTTTCCAGGAAAGCCATTGATTCCATTACTTGGAAAACCTATGATTTTATGGGTTGCGGAATTAAGTGCATTAGCTGTAGGAAAGGAAAATGTATATATTGCTACAGATGACCAGAGAATTTCAGATGTCGTAGCTGATAATGGATTCAAATACATAATGACAAGAACGGATGCCTTAACGGGAACAGATCGCCTAGCTGAAGTTGCTGATAGAGTGAATGCAGATATTTATATTAATGTTCAAGGAGATGAGCCTTTGGTTGATCCAGAAGATATTTTAAATATTATATCTGCTAAAAAGAAATATCCAGATGACGTAATTAATGGCTATAGTCAAATAAGTAAAGAAGAGGCTCCTGAGAATGTAAATATACCAAAAGTTATCTTCACTGAAGATAAAAGAATGATTTATATGTCTCGTAAAGCTTTGCCTGGTTATAAGGATGATAAAAACTCCCCCGCTATTTATTTTAAACAGGTTTGTATTTATGCTTTTAATCGAAAAGAGTTATTAGAATACGGTAAGTTTGGTAGAAAAAGTATATTAGAGCAATCTGAGGATATTGAAATTATTCGATTTCTAGAATGGGGGCAGATAATTAGGCTTGTCGAAACTAAACCAGGGAGTCATGCTGTTGATGTGCCAAGTGATGTTGCGAAAGTAGAGGCAGAATTAGCAAAGAGTGCTGTATGAGCGAAATAGATTTAAGTAAATATGGTTCAATTGTCTTTGATTGTGATGGGGTTGTTTTAAACTCGAACAAGATCAAAACAGAAGCATTTTATGAAGCGAGTAAGCATTATGGTCATTCGTTTGCACAATCACTAAAAGAACATCATGTTCAAAACGGTGGAATCTCACGCTATAAGAAATTTGAATATTTTTTTACGAATATACTTGGAAAGGAGGTGGTAAAAACTGAGATGGATATATTGCTTCTTAAGTTTGAAAATGAGGTGAAGCAAGGTTTAACCGCTTGTGATGTGACAGAAATGCTGGGTGTATTAAGAAAGAAAACGTTTGAAGCAAACTGGCTTATTGTTTCAGGTGGAGATCAAGCTGAGTTAAGAAGTGTATTTGAGGCACGCGGTTTGGCTGAATACTTTGATGGCGGTATTTTTGGCAGCCCAGATGCTAAAGATATTATTCTAAGTCGAGAGATTTCTCTTAATAATATTAATAAGCCAGGACTTTTTATTGGTGATAGTAAATATGATTATCAGGTTGCAAAGGCTGCGGGGCTAGATTTTTTATTTGTATCCTCTTGGAGTGAAGTTGTATTGTGGCAAGAATGGTGTGATGAAAACGGTATAATTTGGTTGGAAAGGGTGTCTGATTTATTATAGATTTATGCCCTGATAAGTGTTGACATATCATTTTATTTTGGATGTCATTATTCAAGTAAGTCGGAGGGTTGCAAAGGTGCAAGACTTGATACTTTGATATTGTATTTGGAGGATAGGCCGCGATTGATTTGGCGGTTTTTATATGGTTAATCATAAGGCTTAAATCATTTATGCGTTTAACAACTAAACAAATTGAGATTATCATACAAAAAACTTCACTTGTCTTTGGGGGCAATGCCAAAGTGTATTTATTTGGTAGTCGAGTAGATAATACAAAAAAAGGTGGCGATATAGACTTATACGTAGCACCTGAAAATCAAGATAATTTACATGAAAAGAAAATTAAATTCTTAACAGTATTAGAGATGAATTTAGGCGATCAGAAAATTGATGTGATTCTTGCCAAGAATGATAATAGTCTTATTGAGAAAGAAGCCATTACAAAAGGTATTGAGTTGAGATTAGATGTATTAAAATTAGAAAAAATATTAAAAGAATGTGATAAACATTTACAAAGAATCAATGAAGCTTATAGTGATATGTCACAATTTATGTCTCTTAATTCAGTTAAGTATGAAAACTTGTCAAAACAGGAAGTGCAAGCCATAGACCAGTATTTGTTTAGGTTCTCGAAGTTGCAAGATGCCATGGGCGAAAAACTTTTTAAGTTATTTTTAGCTCGTTTCGAAGAAAATATTGACAGGCTTCCTTTCATTGATATTCTTAACAAACTAGAAAAGTACCTTAATATACCTCTTACTAATGAATGGCAAGATTTAAGAAAAATAAGAAATCAATTAGCTCATGAGTATGAAGATGATGCGATTGAAATGGCAAATATGATTAATTTGATTTATGCTAAAAAAGAAGTTATTGAGCGTATTTATTTTGCGATAAGGTCAGCCGTTTATCAAGCATAGTCCGAGTAAGGCAGCGCTTTTTATGTCTCCTATTCGTCATCCTTCAATGTAAGTAGATGATATCTAATCTGAAAAATACCGTTTTGATAAGCAAGGGTTAGATCCTTTTATTCTAATGCTTATTGTGTCATTATTATTAATAATTCCTTTTTTTAACGGGATACTGAAGCCAGCATTTCCCGTGCTAGACTTCTTAGCATCAATAAGATCTTGCCTGAAATTATCGCATTTAAACTCTAATTGATAGTTGTCGTTAATTAGTAGTTCTATTGTAATAGGTTCTTTATTATTTATTTGTAGCATCCAACCTGATATTGATTCCTCTGATATTAAGTCTATATAGCCATCGTAACCTGATTGTTTTAATTTTGTTAATTGAAGCGAGGTTTCCGCCCAAGAGACATAATTATCCGGAGAGGGTTCTATTATATCGCTGACTTTTTTCAATAATTCATCGGATGCTGGAATATTGCAGAATAAGGCTAGTTCTTGTGCATATTCATATTTGTTTTGTAGCAATTTTTCATATGAGATATGTAGTGCATTTATTTTATTTTTTTTTATGAATTTTATTATCCGACTATATGATGCGAGGCTAGTTTGCATGGTTGTCAGGATATCATTATTTTTTGCTAGGTTTTTCCGGTTTGCAATAGCAAAAATATCACGGTAGACGAAAATATAATAAGGATTAGAAAAATAGCGATTAATTCGGTTGAGCTGTTTATTGCTATCAGGTAGTTTCCATGCAAATTTTGGATATTTAGATTCGGATTCTTTAATTAATTGTTTGAGATTTTTCCACTTCCTTGCGCGAAATGCCTTAGACATTTGGGTGTCTTCAAAGTTAGGTGGGTTAAAGCTATCACCTAATGAGACGCCTAGTGTATGTAATGATGCTGCAATAGCTGATGTTCCACCACGACCAACGCCTACGACTACGTATTGCTTAGGTGAGCTGTTATGCTTAATTATCCCAGTGGATTTGAAGCCAGAGTTTTTCATTAGTCCGTTTTTAAGGTTGAAATCACCGCCTTTAGGCGGTTAGATTTGTCTATGATTATTTAGGTTATGATAAACCAAAAGCTTGAAAATAAGGAGAGCTTTTGGTTTATCGTTACAAGGTCCTAAAAGGAGGTGTTGGGTTGAAAGTCCGTGTTTTCTTGGGGGGGCATGATTTTATACTGATTTTATAGAGTAATTTTCATGTGTTAATGTCAAGTTGGGGTTATAAGCTGGATCTTGTGTTAATGATTTTCCCCATGTGTTTTTCATGTATTGTACTTCTTTGTTTGCTCGCG
>Ga0209494_1000587_pt1 | contig 16172 bp, 7 predicted proteins | sample EN1Hudseemescosm_FD_184628 | JGI IMG/M metagenome (GOLD analysis project Ga0209494, IMG submission 184628) | Methane-oxidizing microbial communities from mesocosms in the Hudson Canyon - EN1B Hudson Canyon (SPAdes) (version 2) | ecosystem: Environmental > Aquatic > Marine > Cold seeps | place... | reverse complement strand
GCGGCTCAGTGTGATAGGTTGCATGAGCTCCAGTTAGAGGGGTGAGTCTACCAGGCTTTGGCATATCATCGTCATCGTTTTGACTGATTTTTCCAAAACGGATATCTCCAAAAGTTAGAATCCCTTCGTGTTGAGCATGGAGTAGGACTTGTAAGATGGAAATATCCGCAGATATCCTCTTTGGAGCTTCTTTAGCTTCAACTTCAAGTAATTCTCCCTCAACATCTCTAACCAGGACCTTTGTCAATCCCAATTCAACATTTCTTTTCTTTGCAATAACGCGACCAGAATTAGTCAATTGCCATGTTTTTTGTCGCCTATCATCACCGCGAATACTACGCGTATGTTCCGTGACAAATTCGTCCTTGAGAAGTGTGCGCATTGAGCGACTAACATTAGGAGGGTGTTGTGCACATGCATCTGCAATTCCCGGGCGAGTCAACGCATAGGACACAACATACCTATCGGCTTGGTGATCTTGTTGCAGAAGGTGGAGCAGTACGCGGTCTACGACTGCAATATTGACCTTCGGCAAGCCACCGCTCATATGTTGCGGTTGAGTCATTTGTGCATGAACCATTCGCTCGTTTGTTTGAATTAATTATCCCTCATCGAATAATAATAATGAGCAAAATAACCACAAAGCCTTTTATCACGCTGTGATGGCAATACTGAGGCCTGCCGCATGAATCATCAAAATGGAAAAAAAATTGCCCTGATATTAGTTATCACTATGATTTCGATGTCACTAGTGCCATATGCCACTGCATTTGATACAGATGGAGATGGGGTAGAGGATCATCTTGATGATTGCCCGGTTGCAGAGGGCAACAGTACAGTTGACAGGACAGGATGTCCTGACGCTGATGGAGATGGAACGAGCGATAGAAACGATCCATGGTCCATTCAGAATGGCGGATTTTCAGAGGATGCTCGTCAACCTTCTAGCAGTGATTACTACAGATCTAAATTCAGTCATGATGGAAACCACTACATGACTTCTGATGGTAATAACTTGCGAATTTGGGACACTGCTACAAAACAGAATATTAGAACGGTTTCGATTTCTGGACTTGAGGATATTTCTTGGTCTCCTGATGCTATGTATGTTGGGGCACTTGATGACCAAGACCAGATGAGTGTATATTACGCAAGCAATATCACCGAACTATACACAATCTCTGTTGATGTTGGAGGGGGCGATCAAGCGAAAGAACTTGAATTTAGTCCCGATAGCACAATGATTGCTGTTGTCATAGGACGATCAGGAAATGGAGGAACAAATGGTGAAGTACAGATTTATAATTCTTCAACCGGAACTGAAATCACATCATTCACCCCAGGAGGAGATGATAGATTTGAATCAGTAGATTGGAGCCCCGACGGTAGTAGAATTGTAATTGGAGGCGATGAGGATGTTTGGGTTTATGAGACAACTACTTGGACTCAAAATGCGACACGTAACACCAATAGAGGTAATATTAATTCCATTGCTTGGTCTCCTGATGGAAACTCTATTGCCGTATGCGAAGCTTGGGAAAGTTCTGGTGCTCGAATTAGAATGCTTAATTATCATTCACTGACTGAAAGATGGGTCTATTCTACTTCAACTTCTTGCAACGATATTGAATTTTCTCCAGATTCCACCCAAGTTGCAGCAGCCCATACTTATTATCAATCAGATGGGGCAAGTATTCGGATTTTCAAAACCCATGACACTACTGCAACAATCGTTGACACATTAGCAGCACCACGCCCTGGCGGTTGCACTTCAAGTGGTGGTGGAAATAGCTGTGGGTCCATATATGGATTTGATTGGCATCCAAATGGGATGTACATCATTTCGTCCCATGGGAGAAATGATGAAGGCATTTATCATTGGTCTGTTGATCCCGATATTGATAGTGATGGAGTCTTGAATCAAGATGATGCATTTCCCGAAGATGGCACGCAATGGGATGATACGGACGGAGATGGCTTCGGAGACAATCCCGCTCCGGCATTCCAACCGGATTCTTGTTTGACGGTTGCTGGAAGTTCAACAGAAGATAGATTTGGATGCCCAGATAGTGATGGTGACGGATGGTCCGATGAAGACTCAGGATGGACTGTTGCCGAAGGTGCAGATAGATTCCCTAATGATGGTACACAATGGATTGATACTGATGGAGATGGTGTTGGTGACAACAACATCCAAGGCACTCATTATGACTTAACGGGTGCTCAAATAAGAATCAATCAAACCGGAGATGCATTCCCTAATGATGATACTCAATGGAATGATACTGATGGAGATGGATGGGGAGATAATTTCGTCAATACTTCTTGGGTATGGATTAGACCTGCAGAATGGCCTGGAGATTTAGTATCGGTTGCAAATTTGATTGACACATTCCCTCTAGACAGAACACAGTGGCTGGATACCGATGGCGATTGGGTCGGCGATAACGAACTGAGTGATAGGTCAGATGGTTGCCCGAACAATTGGGGTGATTCCGAATTCGACCGCTTAGGTTGTGTTGACACTGATGGAGATGGTTGGTCTGATCCAGATGCTGGTTGGCCAGCTCGAACAGACTGCTACGGCGCTGACGCCTTCCCAGCTGACCCTACACAATGGTGTGATGAAGATAATGACGGATACGGTTCTAACGCAAGTGGAAATAATGCTGATGAATGTCCAAATGAAGCTGGAACTTCCACTATAGACCGCTTAGGTTGTTCAGACCGTGATGGTGATGGATATTCCAATGCAGGAGATCCATTCCCTGACGACGCGAGTCAATGGTCGGATAGAGATGGCGATGGTAGAGGAGATAATCCAAACGGTACCAATCCAGATATATTCCCAGATGATACTTCACAATGGAAAGATACTGATGGAGATGGTTATGGAGACAATCCTGGTGGATTGAATGGCGACCAATTCTCTAATGATGCTACTCAATGGGCAGATACTGATGGAGATGGATTTGGCGATAACTTAGATGGTGTAGAAGGAGATGTATGTCCACTGAAACATGGTCAATCTACAAATCCAGTAACAAGAGGTTGCCCAGATACTGATTTGGATGGATTTACCGACCCTGAAGATGCATTCCCTGAAGACCCATTCCAATGGGCAGATATTGATGGTGATGGCTATGGCGATAACCAAGGTGTTCCCTCTGGTGATGAATGTCTTAATGAGTATGGAAAATCCTATGCAAATAACCGACATGGATGCCCTGATTATGATTTAGATGGTTGGGCTGATGTTGATGACGCATTCCCTGAAGACCATGAACAATGGATGGATACTGATGGAGACGGATGGGGAGACAATTACTTCTATGAAAATACCACAATTGAAGACCTAGATTACCCAGGATTATTTTTGGTCATTAGAGAGCAAAGAGGCGATGCATTCCCTGAAATTGCAGACCAATGGTCAGACATGGATGGAGATGGATGGGGAGATAACGCAACCAGTTTCTACCAGCCAGATTTATTCCCTCTTCACCCTTCTCAATGGAATGACTTTGATGGAGATGGATATGGCGATGAAGCAAACTATGACCCAGATGGAGAAGAAGGTCCGTTACCGATTATTGCTTCATGGCAACCTGATGGCTGCCGTAAAGAAGCGGGTACATCGATTGGAAACCCTGCATTAGATTTGGATTGGGGATGCCCAGACTTTGATAATGATGGAATTCAAAATGCAAAGGACCCATGTCCATGGGACCCAGAAATTTCTAGTGGTGCATTTGGGCAAGATTGTGCGATAACATCTGACCCAAGCATTAACAGCGATAATTCTGATGGAAATTTACTTGCAGGTAATATGAAATTGTTGACAGGGATGGGTGGAGCGATTCTTTTCCTATTGGCGCTAATATTTGTAGCACAAGTATCTAAGGCTGCAGGGAAGAAGAAACTCGTACGTGATAGAACTGAAGAAAGAATGGCTCAAGAAGCGTTTGCTGAAGAAGAAGAACGTCGCCAAACTTGGATTGAGCATTATGTTAATTCTGGTGAACATGACAAAGCAAGAGAATTGGGATGGAATGGTTTAGCACTACCATCGCAAGTTCAAGATGCTGCTGTTCCACAATGGAAGCAACATGAAATTGATCAGAAAACTGAGCAAGAAGCTGCTATTCCATCGATGATGGATTTAGACAGATTGTTGTGATTAAGAGTGCTTCGCTCTTTGCCGACTAGCCTTCTTAGCCATGCTATCATCAAAAGCAAGGAAGTCTAGAGTACTCCATGCTCGGTCATCATCTACGGCTAATATTGCTAAATTTGATAGTAATAATTCTTCAACGCTCATCGTTGTCGGCAGAGTCCCATCCTTCAATGCATACTGATGACCTGGTAGCACGAGAACATCTGATTCAAGGGTTGTAAGGACTCTTTTCAGATATCGTAATGTTTGCCGTTGTTTATCTTCACTTCCTCCAAACAAATCACAACGACCGCATCTTCCGAGGAATAAACAATCACCGGACAATACCAGTCCATGTCCAATGAATGTGGTATGTCCAGGTGTATGCCCTGGCGTACAATGAGCTGCAAATTTCAATTGTCCAATCGTCACTTGTTCAAAACTCATTTCATTACATGTGAATAGATTTGTATGTGGACCATCCCATCCGCGTTGTTTTTCATTTTGATGAATAAATATCTGGAATTCCTCTCCACCTATTTGTTGGGCTTCTTCAACCCCTTTGGTGTGGTCCCAATGGCTATGTGTTAACCAAGCCGAACGTAATTTCCATCCATTATCATTACAGATATTATGCCAGTATTTGCCATCAAATGGATCAACAATTACCGCATCTTTTGTTTTTTTACAAATCAAGAGATGATTTAAGTTATCCCATTCACCTAATTGGGCTTGCAGTACAATGATTTCATCATTGTCCAAGATGATATTTGGTGTGTGATTTGACATCGGATTCACACATGCCATGCACCGCTGGCCTTTCAAGTGATGAGCGACCCTGCCTCCCCTATGGGGAGGCCGATGCAACCGCGAGTCATGCTGCTGCTGGCGCTATTGGTAATCTCCGCATTCAGCACTGCTGTTACTTCAGAGGGTAGTCAAGTACACCTCGAAATGCAGATTGATGAAGCTAGTGCTAAACAATGGTATCAACAAGGAGACATCATTACAGTCTCTGCAAATATCATCAATGATGGAGCATTCCAAAGTATAGACAATGACCCGTCTTGTGATGTTGTTCTTCAAGTTCTAAACGCTAATGATGAAGTGATTTATGATGGCACAGATTCATGCCGTGGGCAATCACAAAACATTGATTTGAGCAATGGAGAAATATTACAATTTGAAGGACTGAATTGGGATTTGAAAGATGAGACGGGAACTTATGTTCCTTCAGGGCAATATTCTATCATGGCAATTCATCCTACTACTGACTTGAGTGATGAAGTCCAAGTAGAGATTCAAACTTCCATCGAAATCCCACAACAGTTAGAATTGGTATTGACAATTGGTAATCGTCAACAAGTGATATTGGATGATCAAAATCTAATTCTTGGAGTTTCGCTATACAATCCGAGTATGGATTCTATTACAGTGCCAAATGATTTAGGTTGCAAATTAATTTCACAAATAGGCGACATTACTGAACTACAGTTCCCATGTTTTACTGAACAAAATATTATTGATTCAGAAGAGCAAATATTGCTTGGTCACATCTTAATCCCGGCTTACCAAACAGTTAGTGGGGACTTGAATATTGAAGTTTTCAATGTTGGAAAAACTCTCACCCAAAGCGTTGTTGTTGATATATCACAAAGCGGTATTACCGATGTTGAAGAAAGAGTTGATGGTTTGCAAACCGATATGATTCTTCAAGCAAATGACAATCTATTCTCAGAAGGTGAATTATTGCAATCGTCTTTGCTGTTAACCAATATTGGTGATAGCGAAAAGGTACTAACTTTCACCAATACCTGCAAGGCAGAAATGTGGATAATAGATGACCGTGGTAGGGTAGTATTTGATTCCAGAATGACCAAAACATGTAACCAAATTGAAGTCGATAATGTACTCAGTAGTGATGAACAATTAGTGATTGGATTAGCAGATTGGTCTTTCACTGATTTGCAGGGTTGCGAAGTCCCATCTGGAACATACAATGTGCTAGTGGAAGTACCAGAATACTATGCTGCCTCATCTCATCAAATAACATACGAAAGAGTGAGTGCTACCGATTGTTCATCGCCTTTAGACCTTGAAATCGTGACTCACTTGAGTTCTTCCGACAATAATTTGGACATCACTCTTGACCTGCTTCCGCAGATTAGTGAAGTAGAGATGAGATGGGTTGGGCCTTGTGGAATTTCTACCATCATCTATGATGATGCAGGACAAGAAGTACATCGCCAACGTTCACTGTGCGATGATAGGGATGGGCGATTGATTCTTCTACAATATCAGGGAGTTGGTAATCATGCTACAATGAATATCGATGACATCTCAATGATTGACATGATGCAAAATAATTTGCCTGATGGAGATTATGTCCTCAGTATAGAATTGCAAACCAACCCGATTAGTTTGTCTGAGGTTGAGTTCTCTTGGCCTTTGACTGAACAAGAACAAAGCGCTGATAGTGAAAACATTGAAACTCAGCAATCTATCAATTCAAGGTTGTTGACTGGTTTCTGGAGTGGCGTTGTTACTGAAAGTGGAACATGCTGGGTTTTCAATTCAAATGAAGAGGGGCAAGTATTGCTTAGCCGCGGTGTTGGTGGATGGACACCTCAACAGGGATGGAGCGGAATATATCAAGTGCAAACCGCGGAAAGTTCGCCTCAATGTAAAAACTTCAATATCGCTAGTATTCAAGTGACAAATGTTGAAAGTGAAAGTTCTGAATACCAACTCCCGCTAGAAGAAGTGGATGAAGAAAAAACCATTACACAAGCTGTTCAAGAAGAAGCGATTACAATAGCACCTACTGTTATTCTCATCGCTTCATCAACATCGATTCTATCGATGCTAGTACTTGTTGTTCTAAATACAGAATCAATGCGAATACCTTCAACTGCTGCTGGATTGTGGTTCCTCGGACTAATTGGAAAAACACATGAAACAACAGATGGGAGATTCCAACGAGGACGTTTGATGGGATACTTAACAGCAAACCCTGGTTGTCATTTCCGAGCCCTAATGGGTGCCTTAGAAATGTCCAATGGACAAATTACTCACCATATTAGAGTCTTAGAAAATGAAGAACGTATTTGGCGTAGAAAAGATGGACGCTTGGTCCGTTTCTATCCGTTAACAAATCAACTACAACCACATATGAGCGATGAGGTATTACCTGTTCCACCATTATCTCCAGATCCAAATAGCCTACAAGGAAAGATTCTATCTCTATTAGACATTGATGGAACTCTTGGTGAATTCCCTACACAGTCTGAATTGGCTAACAGATTAGAAAAGTCACAACAATTAGTTTCACACCATTTACGAACTTTGCAGAAGTTTGGACTTGTTGAAAAGCGAAAGATGGGTGTTCGGAATAGATACAAATTGACTCGTGAAGCAATTTTCTTGCTGGAAACCAATAATGATTTTACAAAGGAAAATTGAATCTATTGCTTGGTAATACCTACGTCCTCTATTGCCCATTGCAATAGTGACCAGCCTGCAGAATTGGCCGCATCTAGTAATGCTGATTTTGAGTTCTCTCCACTTTCAATTAGTACTCCGACTACACCTCCACCTCCAGCACCCATTGCTTTCCAAGCTAATACACATCCTATTGCCTCCAATGAAGTTAGAACTTCGCGAAATGGATCATGTAATTTTTCGTCTAAAAGGTCTACTCCCAACATCACCATTCTTACAGAATCAACTACTTGGGAAATGTCTTCTTCACGAATTGCAGTTGCCATCAACAATCCAGCCCCTCTAATCATATCTAATCCTTGAATGACCTCTTCATTTTGTTGGTGGAATTTTTTCCAAATATCATCGTGTATCTCGCCTGAAACATGTTGAATATTACTATCGAATAAAAATAAATGAGTTTGCAACCAAGTACGGAATTCTATTGAAGGATTTAATCGGTTAACCTCAACATTATCGCCATTAAATGTCAAGTGATTTATTCCACCCAGTGCACTTGCCCATTGGTCTTGACGCCCTCCTGTATTTCCTAATATGGATTCAAACTGGAAAGCCATTTCTGCGAGTTCATCAGCCCTTCTTTCATTACCATCAATTGCGGCTAATAATGCTACATTCATTGCTCCAGAAGTCCCCAAGCCTGAACCTATGGGTACATCTGTTGAATACTGAACAGTTAATCTTCTATTTTTATCAAAGGTCTTTTTTGCTGTAACATATTGAGTTATTGCAATATTGACGACTTCACCGCTTTTGCTATTGCAATATGCTGGAACATCACTCCATCCTCCGGCTAAATCTATTCTCACCGGACAGCGTACGGCGATATCCTTGCCCATGGATTAGGCACATTAGACACACCTCATCAAGAGTCGCATTCAAGAATGTGGTGTTAGTGGCAGACTCGCCCCCATAGGGGGCGGGTGTTTCCAATGGCCGGCGAATTTTCCCCAAGTGATGAAGTTACTTGGCAGAAAAAATGGGCTGATTCTCAAGTTTTTGAAGCTGATATAGATCATCATAAGCCACCATTTTATTGCCTTGAAATGTATCCATATCCTTCTGGAAAAATGCATATGGGTCACGTTAGAAATTATTCAATTGGTGATGCAGTTGCTCGGTATAAACGGATGATGGGCTTTAATGTTCTATATCCAATAGGGTTTGATTCATTTGGAATGCCTGCTGAAAATGCAGCGATACAGGAAGGAATGCATCCTTATGATATTACTAAGAAAAACATGGAAAGTATTACTACACAAATCAAACGGATGGGTTTTTCTTATGATTGGCGACGAATTGTCATGAGTCATGAACCGAGATATTACAAATGGACACAATGGTTCTTCACCAAATTTTTAGAAAACGGATTAGCATATCGGAAATATGCACCTGTGAATTGGTGTGATTCATGTGAAACTGTATTGGCTAATGAGCAAGTAGCAAATGGGCGTTGCTGGCGTTGTAATAGTAATGTTAGGCAGAAGAATATGAGTCAATGGTTTTTGGATACACCAAAATATGCTCAGCAATTATTAGATGGTTTAGAAACAATCGAGTTCCCTGCAAATGTCAAATCCTTACAACAACATTGGTTAGGTCGTTCAGAAGGTGCGGAGATCGAATTTGGAATTGAAGGGAGTGAAGAAAAGATTCGAGTTTTCACGACAAGACCTGACACATTGTTCGGTGTTACATTTGTAACTCTTGCACCAGAACACCAGCTAGCACAATCATTGGTTGAAGGTTCTCAATATGAAGAAGGATGGAAGCAACTGAGAGATGAAGTTGCAGCAATGTCTGATTTTGATAGAGAAAAAGTTCTGAAGGTCAAGAAGGGAGTGCCATTAGGACGTAATGCAATCCATCCTCTCACCGGAGATTTGATTCCAATATGGGTGGGCAATTTCGTTATTGCTTCCTATGGAACAGGTGCTGTAATGGCCGTCCCAGGCCACGATGAGCGCGATTTCGAATTTGCTAAACAATACAATATCCCAATCAAGCAAGTCCTTGTGATGCAAGAAGGTGCCAATCCTGATGAAGAATTGAAAAAGGCTAAGACTGAATTGGGCTGGATGGTAAACTCTGGTTTACAAGGATTTGATGGTCTTTATGGAGAAGATGCAAAACAGGCGATGATTTCAAAACTTGAAGAAATGAATAAGGGTGAAGGTTTGGTTCAATGGAAAATTAGACCTTGGTTAATTTCTCGTCAGCGCTATTGGGGTACTCCAATTCCAGCAATTCACTGTACTGACTGCGGTGCCGTACCTGTTCCTGAATCGGACCTTCCGGTTGAATTGCCTACAGATGTTGCCTTTGGTCAAGGCAACGCATTGGAAACTTCTGAATCTTTCTTGGCTGTTGATTGTCCGAAATGTGGTAAGGCTGCAAGAAGGGAAACCGATACAATGGATACCTTCGTTGATTCATCATGGTATTATTGGCGTTATACAGATGCGATGAATGATGATTTTTGTTTTGATAAGGAAGTCGCCAACTATTGGATGAATGTAGATTTCTATTGTGGTGGAATTGAACACGCTCAGATGCATTTGATATATGCTAGATTCTGGACAAAGGCACTTCGAGATTTAGGGCTCCATGACATAGATGAACCATTCAATGAGTTATTGTGTCAAGGAATGGTAAATATGGGCGCTCCTTGGTGCGACACTTGCTCTATTACGCTATCAGTTGATCATGCCGGCTCTCCATGTCCACAATGTAATTCACAGTTAGGGGAACGCAGTGCAAAAATGAGTAAATCACTTGGCAATACTGTTTCACCTGAAGATATGATTGAGAAATATGGAGCCGATACAGTACGTTTGTTCATTCTATTCGCTGCAAACCCTACTGCTGGAATGGATTGGTCTGACACCGCCCTAGAGGCTAATAATAGAGTCATGCAATCCTTGCGGAGTATGCCTGAAACAATTCTGTCATGGAATGGAACTGAATCAGTAATGGATGATTGGTTACGAGCACGAATCTGTCACCGCAGCAATGAATTCCAACAAGCGATGGATGTGTATGATTTACGACGAGCAGTTGAAATCTCTCACTATGAAATTCCAAAAGATATCAATTGGTATATTCGCCGAGGTGGATTGAATCCGGCTGTTGGAAAAGAATTACTCAGCGTTTGGGCTCATTTGATTTCAATTTCAACACCGCATATGGCTGAAGATTGGGGACAAGCTTTAGGACACCAAACATTAATTTCAGCATCACAATTCAACAACCCTGGAAATGTTAGTAAACAACACCAATCCATTTTGGATGCTGAAGCATACATGCGCTCATTCCTTGAATCTGCTAGAAAAATAAAGAATGTAGCAGAACGGCATTTAGAAAATGGGGCTAAATCAGCAATTGTTGTAATCAGTCCTCACTGGAAACGAGATTTGGCAAAGACTGCTTTGGATTTCATAATCTCTGGAGGAAATCCAAAATCATTCATTCCAATACTATCGGAAATGGAAATCTGTCAGGGTCAAAGAAAGGGCGAGATAATGGGTTATTGGGGCAAGAAAATGCTTCCACAGTTATTCAAATGGGATGACTATTCTCGTTCTGTGATATTAGGCGATTTGAATGAACAACAAGTCTTACAACAGCGAAGTGAATTTATTGCTGCTGACTTAGGTCTTGAAAACATCACATTTGTTATTGGAGAATCAGAAGAAGATTCAACTCAACGGGCTGGAGCAGCAATGCCTCTTGGACCAGCAATAGTGTACAATTAATCACTCTGCAGGCGCTCGATGAGTTCAGACTTCTTCCCAGATACGGTCTTGCCAGCCTCTCTGAGGAGATCCTTCAACTGGACTACAGTCATCGAGGAGTAGTCAACATCATCGCTGACTGCTTCAGGCTCGGCAGTATCTTCCTCAGCAGACTTAAGTGCTTCAAGACTTGCAGGTTCCAATGTTTTCACTTCTTCTGGAGATTCTAGTGCATCCATTGGATTGACAGGAGGTGCAATTGGTGCATTCTTCATTTTTGGTTTCATATTAGAGATGTATACTGCAACAACACCCATTAGAATGGCTAGCAAAAAGAAGAAATTAGTTAGATTAAATAATGAGTCTTCTGCCTTTACTTCTTCCGGATTTTGATCTAATACTAATTTTTCACAACCCTGTTCATCTACTGCAACACTCGGTTTGCTGTTTAAACAAATATCCTCTGCATTAACAACTCCATCTAAATCATCATCTAATTGATATTGACTACAACCCGAACCTGATACCATGGTTAGTTTTGGTGTTCTAGGACATTGGTCTTCAGAATCTGCAACTCCATCGTTATCGTCATCATCATCTTCTGCTGAATCAATACAACCGTCATTATCTTCGTCTTGACCACCTTGATTAATCCCTACAATGCCAGTAGGACAATTATCGTCATCATCATCAAATCCATCATTGTCATCATCATCATCTTCCATTTGGTCATGACAACCATCACCATCGTGGTCGAATATACTAGCATTTTCTTCCCAGCCAATGTATCCTAACGGACAATGGTCGTTGACATCCGGAATTGCATCTGCATCATCATTGTAATCATTTACTGAATCTTGGCAACCATCTGAATCATAGTCACTTGCAGGGTTTGACAACCATGGAGTGATGTCATGAGGGCAAAGGTCTTGAGGAATCTCAATTCCATCTCCATCTTCATCGCTATCACAAACATCTCCAATTTGGTCATCATCTAAATCAGCTTGTAACGGATTGTATGTTGTCGGACAATTATCCATTTGGTCAACATACCCATCTTCATCAGTATCCCAATCTGCACAACCATCTCCTTCAATGTCCTCTTCTGGATTGGAGACCCATCCCAAAGAACCTAACGGGCATAGGTCATTACTATCAAAAATTCCATCTTCATCATCGTCATAATCTTCTGTCGAATCTTGGCATCCATCACCATCATAATCGGTCGATGAATCGCTTTGCCATTGTGTTTCTCCATATGGACAATCATCTGCAGTATCAATAACTCCATCATTATCATCATCTATGTCACAAACATCTCCAGCATTATCTCCATCATAGTTTTCCTGCAATGGGTTGCTATCGCGCAAACAATTATCAGAACCATCGACAATACCATCTCCATCTAAATCCGTTTCATAAGACCATACTCCGATATCAATTCCACTTTCTTGATTTGCTTCATATCCACCGAATACTCCATCTTCATACAATGTTACCGTGATAATTGGTGAACCACTTGGCCCAACGTTCATCGAAGTTAATCCATCATTGCCTTGGCCACCTGCAATAATTGCCCATTGCCAAGTTTCGTTTACATCAGCATGGGCAACAAACACATCATAGTGATATACATCTGTAATACCATCAATATCTTGCAGTGTGTCCTGGCCAATAGTAAATCCACCTGAAGTAATTCCAGCGATTGTAATTTCTCCAAATTGGTTGACTAACACCGAATTAATCCTATCGCTTCCAATTCCACTAATTTTCTGGAATGAGGTCCACTCACCATCTTCATTTAATGAAACAATAAATCCATCGACCCACTGACTTGATTCAGTGTAATAATCACCAAAACTAGCATTACCTTGGTATTCTCCTACAACTGTAACGCCTGATTCTGAGCCGTCACAATCCCATGCTAAATCCTCTGCTTCTCCGCCACCACTTTGTGCCCATAACCAACCAGTGGAATCATAACGTGCAATAGCAATATCCGCATACCCAGTACCATTCAACATTATTTGATCAAACATTATTTCTTCAAAGAAAGTTATTGCAGCGTATGTATTTCCAATATCATCCGTACATAATGAGCCTACAAATTCAATTCCTTGTGGAGATATTGCGCTAATGGCATTTATTGGTTGACCCTGTTCGTCAAAAATTGCAATCATTAGATTAAGTGACTCACCACCTGGAATTATTTGACTATTGAATTCAATCATTCCAGTGAAAATTGCACCTAGATGTATTTCATCTAATGTATTTACAGTTAACGAAAATTCGAACACTCCTAAAGATGATTCGATTTGAGTAGCCCACAACCAAACTCCGTCAGCGGACATTCTTGCAAGGAATACATTACCATCATCAGCGGCGTTCGTTTTGTTAATAGGATCAAGTCCTCTTAGAGTCATACTACATTCTTCATCAACCGTATCATAGCAATAAGTTCCTGAAACTACAATATCCCCTGATGACAGTTTCTCTATCGATTCAAGTGTATCAAATCCTTGGCTACCGCCGCCTATACCTGACAGCCATGTACCATTTTCATCTAGCCAAGCCATGTAAAAATCAACATTGCCTGGCCCATTGGTAGATTGCGGTCCAGGGAATTCAAAACTAAAATCAATATATGATTGAAATGAACCAACTACTACTGTAGTGCCATTTTGGAAACTGACAGAATCTCCAATTGAATCATCATGTATGCCATTGGCTTGTGCAAACCACCCAATTGTAGTATTGTTTTCTGACGAATAGTGAGCACTGTCATCTATCAATAATGTTCTATCATTTTCTTCAATTGTGTAGTTTTCAGTACTATTTTGAACTATTGCTGAAATAGATGCTAAAATGAAAAGAAGGGAAATAGTTCCACAAATTACAAACGGCCGCATAATTGTTGCAAAGAAGTCGGACTTATCAAACCGCCCTGTCGGTGATTGCCGGTATTCTATTGGTTTTCAGGACTTTTTTAGGGAGTCTTCATGGAGTGTGGACAAAAAGCCGTAGATATGAGTGAAGACTCCGGTAAGGATTCTGCGAAATCCAAAACCAAATCAAAACGGAATCGAAATAACAATTCCAATCGTGGTAATAGAAATACCAAAAAACGCTACGGAACTACTTCTAAAAATGTTCTAATGGAAAAAAATATTAAAGAAATTGATGTGATGAATTCCAAAGCAAATAATAGATTTACTGTAAAAGAAAGGCCACTAGCCTTTCCCAAAAACATGGATGAACCAAAACGCTTCTCATTTGAATGGAAGGTGTCGCCTGTTGCTCTCAAAGTAGAGGCTATAATGGCAGATGAGGTTATCCGTAAGGGAGAATTCGGCTGGTTGGAAGATGAAAGAGTTGAAGAAATTGCTCAAATTGTCAAAAAACACGAGATGAGTCTAGACCAAGCATTGTCCCTACGTTCTGCACTATTGCAGCAAAAAACTGTTTATGGTCATGGTAGATTACAATCTCGGAGTAAGGCATTAGCACGATTATACAAGGAAGGTGTCAGTATTGTTGACCTTTCAAAGCGATTTGATTTTCCGCCAATGAATATTTTTAGAATTGTTTTGGGTGAGTTAAAATGGTCAAAAACAAAAATCAAAGAGTGCTTACGCTCACCTAGCAAATTACCTGAGCGTGAAAGAAAAGAATTTGAAGAAGCAGAAGCAGCTGATAGAGTCTCAAATGTTGACCAATCCGAAGTTCAAGTAAAGGCAGATAAATTTGAAGATATCTTATCGGATTGGTTTGAAGACCAAGGAGTGAAACTTCGTCGACAACCAGAAATGGTTCGCGAACAATCAGCTCAGCATGGCAGACCTGTAGCAACCCCTGATATTTTGTTCTTAGATCATGTGGAAATCAATGGAAACCCAGTTGCTTGGATTGATGCAAAACATTTCTACGGTGCTGATGTAAAATTTCAAAGAAAGAAAATGGCATCTCAAATGTCTCGCTACATCAACGAATGGGGCAGTGGTGCTGTTGTCTACCGGCATGGATTCAGTGCAAATTTATTCATGCCAGGTTGTACATTACTTGATGCTAGTCCACTCGATCTTTCCGGACTATCACCTGAGGGTTCTTGATTAACTGTCAATATTGGTGATGCGGACACCCATGCCTCTTTTCATCAATTGTTCAGATAATTCTTCCAACATTTCAATCGGTAATGGTTTGGATAATTCTTTGGGCAATACGCACAATGAGACTCCTAGCATACACAATCTTGTTGACATTATTGAGTCATATCCCAATTTACTTATTTCTTCATTAGCGTTAGATAAAAATGCATTTCTCACCGGTTCATCTAGCATTCCAGAGGCTGTAGCAAACTGTTCTGAACATTGTAGTAACTGTGGCCATTTATCATGACTCCAATTACCTTGCCGCAAGAGATTGACCGCGGCCTCACCGGCGGATATTATTGTCCGTTGCCAATTTGGGTCATCGATATATTTACCAGTATGCCGTGATTCTTGAGGAATCCACGCTAAGAGAATTTTTTGATTACAAGGAAAACCTACTGCCTTTCCTGGAGAGACTGGAGAACCTGCTTCTAATCGTAATTCAACTCCACCTGCATAAATCCCTAATACATCTCCTAAACCACCACTATGTATTCTTTCAATGCGATGGGCTAGTCGGTAATACTGCTCAATTTTACCTTTACCTGTTAACTGGTGAAAAGCGAGAGCAACTGCAATAAGTCCGGCAGCTGACATTCCAAATCCTTGACTAGTAGGCAATTCTAATCGCACATT
>Ga0209494_1000579_pt1 | contig 16266 bp, 15 predicted proteins | sample EN1Hudseemescosm_FD_184628 | JGI IMG/M metagenome (GOLD analysis project Ga0209494, IMG submission 184628) | Methane-oxidizing microbial communities from mesocosms in the Hudson Canyon - EN1B Hudson Canyon (SPAdes) (version 2) | ecosystem: Environmental > Aquatic > Marine > Cold seeps | place... | reverse complement strand
CAGAAACAAGATTTAAAAACTGTTTAGGGAAAAGTGTACGGGAAAGCGGCCATAACCGGGTACCGGCGCCTCCGGAAAGAATAATGGGACAAATCTTCATGTTCTTATCTTTAAGCCCAGTAGAAAACGTAAACGGCTACCGGCTTTTAAACTCCTATCATTATAAAATTAAATCTGGCTATAAAAACCTTATAAACAAATTGTAAACCATCGGGTAACTCACTCAAAAGCTACCGAGACCGAGCACTACTAATTTTCACCTACGATAGTATGCACCAGCTCAGTGAACTCTCTGCCTGCCAGTGGACTGACATCAGTACCAACGCAGACGGCTCTGGTAGTTGGTTCTTACAATTCCAAAAGTCTGATCAGGAAGGCTATGGCAAACACATTCCTTAAACCATTCAAACCATGAACCCCCTACACGCATGGCAAGACAAAGCTCAACTTAAAGAGGGCTGGGTATTACGTAGATTTTTAAGACACCAACAAATAGGCATATCGTTAAATACCAGCCACATTGCTAAAATATTTAAACCGCTGGCTAAAAAGGCTAACTTAAATGAGTCGGCCAAGCGAGATATTTCAGGGCATTCCGCCTGTGTCGGTCATGCTCATGATTTACTTAAAGAAGGCAAGAGCCTGCCTCAAATCATGGTCGCAGGAAGCTGTAAGTCAACCGATATCGTACTACGGTATATTGAGGATAGTAATTTGGTTGCACATAATTAATACAGTCCTCAGACACTAGAAAACCATCCTATCGCGAAGAAACCACCTCATTCATTCCAGAAACCGTCAAAGGAAACAAAAAAGCTAACGCAATAAATAAAAACTGATACACCTGATTTAAGTTAACGCTAAAACGCATTCAACCCTCTTAAACAAATCCTTTCAAAAATAGCACACCGCTGTAACAACTTTAAAATCAAACCATGCAATACCAATAAAATTAACTCGGGCATCATCATATAGATACACAAGAACAATAGACAAAAATATAGGTGAATGAAATACTGATAATTAATACTGAAAATTATATTTTCATTATTGGAAAATAAGAGCAAATATTATTCTAGATACTTATTACATAAAAAGATCTACTACCGGTTTCGAATTATTCGTAGCAAATTACCTATTCCATATTTAGGAGAAGAATCAAAATAATGCGCCAGTAACGTTAGCCTGTGTGAACTCATTTTATCTGAAATAATGGCGTTAGTGTGAAATACTGATTTTCCTAAAAATAGTAACGGTCTATAATCCTCGAAATTATTAGCATACATTGTATGTTTCATAGATAGTTTATCAATACCTTTCTTGGACGCATATCTATAAAACCATAGCTTGCCAATAAAATTTACAAATTCATTATTTGTAAATTTTCTAATTTTTGGGAAAAATATTAATTCACCTGTAGGAGCATATTCTGATTCGTATTTTGGAATATTAATAGGTATGACTAGAGTAAAAATATGTGAATCAAAATGCGCTCTGTAGCCTTCATTTTTATTTTCATTTGTTACCATCCTCGCCACATGGTATTGATTCGAGATAGAGCCTTTATATTTAAATTTTTCTCTTGCGAGCTGCAATAATTTTGGAGCAAGGCACTTATCCAACAAGATTTTATCCAAAAATATTTTATGCTCACTACTCAACTCCTTGAAAACCTTTCCTTGCATTGAGTTTGTAATTTTACCGTCTATTTCTTTGAGGTCTATTTCACTCATAGGTGGTAAATGAATAAAACCATATTTAAGCAAATCATCAAATTTAAACTCTATACAATCCCAATATTTCTCAAAATTCATTGTTATATTTTAAATTTACTGAATCAATTAATTGTAACTTAATAAATAGCCAACATTCAGTAAGAATGCTAAAAAATTCTAAATATAATAACGACTAATATTAGCAAAACATCTCTATTTCTACGCCGCAACTGATACACATTCTTTAATAAAAACAACCAATCTAAATCAAATAAAAATTTATTTTTACAAGCAACTAGTGTAAAAATTTTATAAATTTCTGCCCTATACAACCCATTCCTTATCGATTTTATGCGTTTAACATATTCTTTAAATCCAATATTGGCTCCAACCTGATTTAATCCATGTTGTCTATATAACATTAATGGCTTATCATCAATAATCCATTTAATATCACGCTCCCTATAAAAAGCATACATTAGCCAGTCATGCGATTCAATTTTGCTAACTTCCTCCCAATTATTTAAAATAAAACCTTGAAAGGTTTGCATATTTGCACTTCTAGCTAAAAATGTACATCCTGCTCCAGGAGATTCAAAAAAATGATCGAATTTTTTTTGTTTATATGACTTTTTTATTAATTTTTTGTTATTGTCATCCCAAAAAGCTATAACATCACTTGAATAAATATCCGCACGATTAATATTTAATATATGAACAGCATGGGACAATTTATTCACATCCCAAATGTCATCTTGATCTGAAAGTGCAATATAATCATAGTTACAAAAATTAATGTCTGATATTAATCGATAAAAATTTTTTGCTGCAATGCCAAACCTTTGCCCATATGGCAACACTGTTATCCTTTTATCTAAGTCAACATATTTATCAACCAAAGATTTTGTTTTGTCAGTTGATAAATCGATACTAACAATTATGCTAACATCAACATTTTGTTGATTTAATATTGATCTGAACTGCTCATCGAGAAACTCCACTCCATTATATGCCGCAAGAAGAATGGCTATTTTTGGTTTTTTCATTTTTTATATATTCCGAACAAAAATACCATATAGACAATACTGACGAAGCCAGCGCCCTATACCAGGTATAGGTAATGGCAAATGTATCATACGGCTAAGAGTAAATCCTGCATTACTTAACACCTCAACCAGCTTAGACTCATCATAAAATAATTTGTGATCTGGATCAGAAGCATAACCACGCAAACCAGGAACCCCCACTATGAGAACACCTTCTGACTCTAATACACGATAAATTTCACACAACAAGTTTTTAACATCGTAAAGATGCTCAATAACGTTATCAAGGACAACACCTTGAAAAGAGCATTTTTCAAATGGTAAAACATTATCCTCCATTTCATATGCATCTAAACCTTGCGAACGACACCAAGCTACAGCATGAGGATTAATATCAATGCCTGTAGTATTTGGCCTATAAGCTAACATATCGCCAACACCACAACCTACGTCAAGAACACGACCATGTAACGCCCTACTCAATCGAGGATAAACCCAATATTTTCGATACAATAAACCCAAACCACTGCGTTGACGCAGATAATCAAAATATTCTTTATGATCAGTCATAATTTCTTTTCTACAAGATCCAAATAAGCCTGAGTAGCAAAAGACTGGCGATAACCTGAAGGCAATAACGAAACTAAGGCACCTGCACCTTGCTGCTTTCTAGCTAACTCAGCTGCAGACAACATCACATTCGATAACTTAGAATCATCACTAAACAAAAAACCATTTACCCCAACATCAATCAACTCACTATTACCATCAACATCACGCAAAACAGCAGGAACGCCTAAACAAAGGGCTTCTAAACATGCCCGCGATACTCCTTCGGATGTAGAAGGTAAAACAAAAACATCTGCGGATGCAACAATATGATGTAATTCATCTAAATGACCATGAATTCGAATCACCTCAGACAAGCCATATTTATTTATGTCTTCTTCAAGACTCTTTTTAAGAGGGCCATCGCCAATGAAATCAACCTTTACTTTATGCCCTTGTGCATTTAACTTTTTTACAGCTTGTATTAGTAATAAAGGTCTTTTCCTAACGGACAAAGAACCAACGAACACAAACCGTAGCTCTCCAAAATTAGGCGAAGTACGACGATACTTTTCTAATGCAGTTTCATCGACAAAATTCCCAATAACTTCTGGGGTTCGCCCCAAATAAACAGCAACCTGAGTAGACATTGATTCCGTCATAGCAACTACATGATGAAAACCTCTTACTAATAAAAGATGTAGAATTGCCAAAAAACTTCCTTTCCAGCCATAATCTAACCGATAATTATGCGGTAAATTACCACGTATACTTGAACAAATTACTGCATGCCTCCGACAAAATAAATTAAACACATCTGCAGAAAAACAAATAGAAATGGAAGCCACTTTTTTGTTACCACCTGCACCTTTAAGATATTTTTTATACACGCTCAGACGCTTATCCCAACCATCTATTTCATGCAATTTAATGATCTCAATTTTAGCGTCGATATGCGCATGCGCACCTGGCCCCAATTTAAGTACGACAAGAACAACCCGCCTTTTGTTTACTAATGCATTGGCAAGAGCAATTGCTCCTTTAACTGGTCCCACCGGAGATAGAGAGGGAATCAATATGAATATATCCATTACTTAAGCTCTTTTGCCGCTTCTATCAAACAGTGAGCACGCTTCTTCCATGTGTACTTCGCCTTATAATCATTATGTGCACAAACACCTATTGCATTTGATAATTCCTCATCATTTAAAAGCCTATCCAATGCTAAAATCCATGATTCACTATTACTTGGTGGAACCAGTAAAGCATTTTCACCATCGCTCAACACTTCCCTTAGAACGGGAAGATCTGATGAGATTATCGGAACACCGGCCCCCATATATTCAAACATCTTCATTGGAGACATCCAACGTGCCGTATCATGACCCGATACCCCAATAGAGACACTCTCTTGATAGGGCATCAATAAAACATCAACAGATTTCATAGCTTGCTGAGCTACTTGATGAGAAACATGCCCCACATAATGTAAATTTACACAATTATTTCTCTGCTTTCGAGTCTGTACATCCGCTTCGTTGCCACCAAACAAAAGAAACAAAACATCTGGACGAGCCCTAGCCATTGACTCAATTATTTCTACACCTCGGCCAGCATAAAGATGGCCAAAATAACCGCAGACCCCTTTCCAATCGCCTTCTGCTTGAGGGTAAACCTGTGTCAAAGCATCAAAGTGCTTCTTCTTCGGTAAAGGCTTAATCCCTTCAGGGGCAGCATCATGAAGAACCAAAGTACGTGCAGGTGCCAAACTATGGTGTTGGGTCAAGTATTCTTCCAATTTGCTTGAAATAACAACCGTTATTATTCTTTGACGCGTCATAATTGCACGTTGCATAAACTTACGTATACCGATCTCTAATTGATGTGTTTCAAACAAAACTGGATGGCGAAATATCACTCCTATCACATATGAAGCGTAGAGATTCCGAGAAAGAATTACATCCGGCCATGGTTTTCGAAATAAATCCCACAGAGCAATAGCAGCGATCCTGATGTTAATACCACGACTGGATCTGCTCCAATACGAAACAAGCCGCCCTTTACTTAGGTCAACACCATAAGCCGCAAATATAGCAGGCAGTAACTTATCATGCTCAGGAATTGTTCTCTTAGCATATAGCGTCACCTCAGCTCCAGCTCGAATTAAAGCATCACACTGCATCACGACATGGACTGAGTTTGCTGCACGCGACGGCAACACTGAAGGTGAAATATAAGTAAATTTCATTTTTATATAAACTACTTATGTCTCAGCAAAGAATGAAAGCCAATTCCAGGGTAATCAATAAATCCCCATTCTGAAATTCTCTTTGGATCTAATGCCACATCAATTCGTGCAACAGTTAACATACGAAACCATGAATCCCATAAATCTGACTCATCCCATCGTCTGGAATATTCACTCCAATGAGTGTGAATATGATTATGCTTAGGCCTCAGCAGCGTAATTGACTGCCTTAATCTTTCCACGCGCGCAGCCCCATGTGCAGAAAAGACATGCCTAGCAGATCGCAACAAATTATCAATAGTCCGGGGGCGTACACGAACCGACTCACAAAAGCCGCCATCTGTATTTTGTTTAGCCAGAATAGTTTTCGCAGTACGCATCAATAAATCTCTATGCCGAGTAACGGCTTTCGATCCTGCAGCGGTTAAAATATATATGGCATCGTAATCGTAACAACCACCACCACCGGGGTAAGGTGCAAAGTGACCCTCATTATCAGCCAAAATAGCAACGTTATCAGCAGCTTTGTTCCACGGCACATTTTTAGTCTGAAAATAGTCCATTGCTTCATATTGATGATAACCATTCTGAAACTGAAGATGCGACATAGTTTTATATGAGCCCCAAAAACCAAACTGGTTCAGTGAATTAGTATGCAACTTTTGCCAATCTTCAATTAAGTTATCCACATTCACATTTAAATACTTTTGTGCATGACAAAGTATAATTGCCATAAACATTGCCTGATTTCCACTTCTTGGGACACCATCGAAAGCACCAACCTGCAGAAGATCCGTTTTAATATCATTACTCAGTAGTGGCAACACATGATCTTCCAGTGAATCGTTTTGAAGGCGATCAAGCACTGACAAAGCACTGAGAGAGAAAGCAAGTAATTGGAGATAAGGCTTATCGTATCTCAAACAAACTCCCGCTTTTTTACGTTCGCCTCGTACTAAATCCAAATCTTCACGAACGGCCAAAGCTAAAGTATCTGCATTTGAAAACAGTCTTTCGTTATCTAACAGTAAATGGTATCCAAATATAGCGAAACATCTGGCATAGGGCGTAATTTCGGAATGAGGTGTGAACATAAATGAAGAATCACCCACAGATAAAGAATCAATAAATTCCTTGTATTTTTTTTTAACTGAATTTATTTCAGATATATTCAACATAATGTAACCATTACTTAAAATAAGCGTTTTTAAAAATAAAAAAAAATTTAATTATGTTTTACATACTATTAGTACATTGTTGATGCATGATTTCTACGAGCTATTTTCTTGTCTAATCTCTTAGCAATAAAAATTGATGCAACAAGCCCTGAAAAAATAAGAGGGAGTGGGAATGTTCTTAATAATGACATTGAATAAAAATAAAAATCAAATAAAAAAACAAAATTAATACTAATCAATGTTTTAAACCATCGTCTGACAGAATTGGATTTAGCCCTTCGCCATTCGTTCACCAATTTAAAGAACAAATAAAAAAACAAATAACTTACCAGCATAGCGCCCACCACTCCAGTTTCAACTAAAACAAGCCCAAAGCCAGAAACCGCTCCTCGCAAACCAGTCACATTAAATAAATTATCTCTTCCTTCTACAATCCATTCATTAGGAGTTGCAAGGCCATATCCAATCCCAAAGAACAAGGTGTTCAGATCGTTCAACCGAAGCCATTCACAGATTTTCAAAAGCAACGTAATACGCCCATATTGAACATTGGTATTTACAGCAATTTCAGTGAAATTCGACTGAAGCTTACTACTACCATCCATTGTAAGGTAATCTTTAGCATAATTTATAGCATACCCCAAAGACACGTCTCCACCAGATACCTCTTCTTCATTAAGGCTAGGTATAAATTTTATACCTAGATATAAAATAGTTAAGGACACAAGAATAATAGGGATAATATTAAACAATTTTAGTCCCTTATAATTAAATCCACCATTTATAAATACATAACTGAAAATCATTACAACTGGGAGAACAAAGACAGCCGACCTTTTTTCTCCAATAATTGAGAATAGCATTAAAAGAAAAATCAGAAAAAGTGCATGTTTATATTCCCTTTCAATGAAAACCACTAAAGGTATAACAATTGCTGGGAATAAAAAACTTAATTGACCAGCCTGGTGTGACATAGTACCAATCAAGTAATATTCATCTACACCAACTAGAAAAAACTTTATAAACGAAAAAACAAGTTGACTATAAACTATAAAATAGAAAAAATTAGATAACTCATTATAGTTAGATTCTTCTATTACAAAGGTCGAAACCCACAAATAAAAGATTAAAACCAACACAAAAGAATGAACTGCCATAACAATGTCTACACCTGAGGTGTAATGTGTCGCTGCTGACACTGTTATAAAAAGTAAATACACTAGAAGTAAAATAAGAAATGGTAATGACTTTTTATACACGTTAAAATTGCACAAGAAAGATATAAATATAAGAAAAATTACTATTATTTTTTGTATAACTGCACTAACCAGAATTACCCTAGAAAAACACAGCAAAAAAACAAGATAAAATAATATTATTTTGAATGGTAGAATTTTTATTAAAAATAATTTTTTCATACCTTTTTATCGGTACTAAGAAAATCATCATAACTTCCAGAATAAATTAAAGTACCCTTGTTAAAATTATGGATGACATCGCAATCTATAAGTGTAGAAAACCTATGAGCAACTATAACTATAGTGATTTCACCAGAAATATTTGAAATTGATTCAGATATTAATCTCTCAGTTTTCTTATCAAGCGAACTGGTTGCTTCATCTAATATTAATAATTTAGGATTATTATAAAGTGCTCGTGCCAATCCAACTCTCTGTTTTTCGCCGCCACTTAACTTAATTCCCCTATCACCAACCACTGAGCTGTACCCAAGCTCTAGAGTTTGAATATAATCATCAATTAAAGCGATTTTCGCTACATTTCTAACTTTGTCATGATCAACCTTTTCATCAGCAATACCAAATGCAATATTCTTGGTAATTGTGTCATCAATTAAATAAGTTGATTGCGGAACATACCCTACTATTTTATGCCACATACGGGGATCAATTTTGTCACACTTTTCATCATCAATTAATATTTCCCCTGAGTCATGTTCTAAAAGTCCAAGCAATACATTTAAGAATGTACTCTTTCCTGAGCCAGTTTCACCGACAATCCCTACCGTTGTATTTTTATCAATGCGAATATTTACATTATCTAGTGCATAACGGTTAGATAATGGATATTTAAATGAAACATTCCTGAAGCATATTGATTTATCAAGACTAATGGCATCACCATCGTCAATATCTTTTACTTCAAAATTTATAGGACAATAATCTCTCAATAATATATCTAGTGCGCTACTATTAAACCTTATCTTAATTATTGACAGATAAATCTGCTGGACTGAGGGAAGCAGTCTATAGGCTGCCAAAATGAACATTGTCATCAATGGAAGTATTTCGCTTGAACCTAACCCACTATTTAGTGAGTGCAATATAAATAGTATAATAATGACAAAAGCAAAAGTTTCAACTACATATCTAGGAGCAACTTCTAATAATCTACTTTTTGCATTATTTTCTGCATTAATGAAGGATGGTTTAGAAAACCTATTAATAAACACCTTACTCACTTGAGTTATTTTCATAAGAGCAATTGAATTAATACACTCATCTGCCATTCTAAAACGATCACCATTTGACGCTGTCACTTTCTCACCAATATATTTAGCTTTACCTCTTACAAAATAATACATACAGAAATAAATAATAAATAATAATGAAAAAATTATCAGTGTGACCTTAGGGTTTGCAATAATCAATAAAATCATCATAAAAAAGACTACAACTATTCTCGTAACAAGAACGGTCGATGGTAAAATTATTCCAACCACAACACGGCGGACTTCAACTAAAATATTTTTACTCAATTCAGATACATTTTGTTGAATAAAAAAAGCATATGGAAGCCTAGTATAATTAGTTAACACCTTAATTGACACCCTATGCCCAAGCATATAAATGAACTTATTTGTCCACCAAATCAGTAAAACTGACAGAGCATTTGAAATTATAAATAGCATGCTAACTATTGCGCCTAGAATAACAATTAAATACTCAGTACCATTTATATTAAATACCTTAACGAAATACCCTATAATCTCATTACTCTCAAGAATATTAGGATCTAATATCACAGCCATAAAGGGGAAAATAGATGCAACAGTAATCATTTCTAAAAAACCCAATAGAAAAACAGCCATCAACAGCAGTGTAAAACTTTTTCTTTCTTTTTCACCAATTAACAAATTGATTTTATTTATTATTTCTTTCATATTCCTAAGTACTTTTAAAATACATCGTCAAAAACTATTTTTTGGAGCTATTATTAATATAATATTATAATATTTTTGAAATTTTATATATCTTCACAATTTTTTTACAGCACAGCTCTCCATACATACGCCATGAGTAAACGTGGCTTATCATTAATAAATATTCAACTATTGTAACCCTCCAAAAATTAGAACACATTAAAAAAGAGTAATCTCAAGTTAATTTCTGTTCATAAATCTTTGGTGGTAAATCATTAAGTGACTCATGAGATTACTCTTTATTATAATACATCATCCAGCCACCCGCGATGTCACGAACCTCACAGAACAAGTTAAATATAAGAATTTTGTGTCGGCGTGCCTGGCTTGATAAACACTAGCTTTACATCATGTCCTTTTACCCATAACTCGAGGGTATGCGAAATAAACTCAGGCCCATTATCTTTACATATTTGCCTAGGATAACCTCGATAAGCTGTAATGCGTTCAAGTACTCTAATCACACGTGTCGTCGCTAAACTGCTATCAATTTCAATAGCCAATGACTCACGATTAAAGTCATCAATGATATTAAAAGTTCTAAACCGGCGTCCTGAATACAAACTGTCGCTCATAAAGTTCATTGACCAGGAGTTGTTTGCACTTGAGGGTACCGCCAAAGATTCTTGCTGTCGGTACGCTTTTGCCTTTACCCTTAAATTCAGCTTCAAGCCGCAATGAATACGACAGACTCGCTTATGGCTCCAACTAAAACCTTGATTCTTCAGTCGCATAAAGTGCTTCCTAAAACATACTTTGGGCGACGCTATCTTTACGACACAGCTCAGGCACTATCAAATCCCCGGATTCACCTTCTTTTAAAATAAAAGAATATTTGCCTTTTAAGTAAATTTATTGCGTTTCATTGTTAAGTTCTCCATTACGGGTAATATAATGAGAAAACTCTATTAAATCTATTCTGATTTTAGGGGAGAGTTACACTATAAATTGTAAAGCCTCACAACCCCTAACAATCTACCATTTTCTCCAACCAATAATGATGTGATTCCATTATCTAGCATTATCTGCTCCGCATCCTTCATCTTACATTCTTTACTTATTATCTTTGGTTCAGTTGTCATCATATCCTGGGCCAAAATTTTCAAAGGGGAACCATCATCATGATTGATACAGCGCCGCAAATCTCCATCAGTAATAACCCCACAAATAATGTTCCTATCAAGAACAGTACATAAACCACATTCACCTTGAGTTATTGCGCTAACAACATCATCAAAAGTACTATCTTTTGTAACAGTTGCTAAATTTTTTGATTGCATTATTGACTCAACTGTAACTAACAACTTTCTTCCTATACTCCCTCCAGGATGAAATTCTGCAAAATTCACCTCCTTAAAACCCCTTGCTCTCATTAAGGCAACGGCTATAGCATCTCCCATGACCATTGTGACTGTCGTGGATGATGTTGGAGCAAGTTGCAGAGGGCACGCCTCTTGCTCTACATATATATTTAAATGAAAATGAGAATTGCTGGCTAACGTTGAGTCGGCACTACCAGTCATTGATATTATCTTGATGTTCTGAGCTTTTAAGAAAGGTATAAGCCTTAATATCTCGTCAGTTTCCCCTGAATTTGATATTAGTAACACCACGTCATTATATTCAATCATTCCTAGATCACCATGATAAGCTTCTGCAGGATGCATAAAGAAACTTGGCGTTCCAGTACTTGACAAAGTAGCTGATATCTTCCTACCTACTATTCCTGATTTTCCCATTCCAGAAACAATACACTTTCCTTTCGAATTTAATATTGCTTCAACAGCACAACCAAAATCATCTGTTAAAAGAAACTCAAGATTTAATATTGCTTTTGACTCTAATTCAAATACCTCTTTAGCAATTCTATTAAAATTCATTATCTTTGACATTTAAAGTCATTTACCCTTTCATATATTTCTATCCACTCACTATAATATTCACATTCTATTGTTTCCTCAAAAAATGGGCCTCCTAACGTATAGTGCACCAACTTTGGTTTAGTCACACGCTCTTGACCACCCAAACTCTTTGTGTCACATAAATAATTCCATTCAAATGGAATCTCTCCAACTTCATCTAAGCTAGGTAACCACTTTAGTTGGTGTAAATTCAGCCCTCTTTCATTATTTATAAACTCTGGTGTTAATACACTGCATCGCTCATTATTGAAAAGAATAACACTAGTCCAGTTTTTTAGATTATAAGAGGCTTGCTTTTGCCCAAGAAACTTAACACCTGAATCTACAACTTGATTATGTTTCACACATCTTAACGTATAATCACCATTCATCAATTCATACAATTCTGCAACATCGCCGCTCACAAGCATGTCATTATCGATAAACAAAGACCACCCTTTATAATCACTTAAGTATGGTACTAAAAACCTACTAATACTAAACTCTGTACTTTCAAACTCCCCCCTCTTCCTGGAAAATACTTTATCTAAAGTTTGTCTATGCAAAAAAACAAATTCAACCGGAATTGAGCTATTTTCTATAATTGAATCAGCTAGAACATATGCTGGAATTCTATTATCCCGATCAAAACCCATAAAAATCTTTATCTTGTTCATTTCAATTCTATTTCCATTCTGTATTCAATAAGTTTTATATCTACATGGTATAGTATTTGCGCCCAAAAACTCAAAAAATAATCAACAAATGCTCCAGTATTTTTGCGAAATTTTTTACGGGAATTACCAAACCTTAGATATAATTTAGGGTAGCACTTGTTTCACCAACTACAGATGTAGCGAACTTATACTCATCCATATAATCAATATCAATTACATAAGGTGTAATTAAATCCACTACACCTAAAGAGTCCAAACTAACAAGTGATTTAGACGAGGATATATTATTTGCAAAATTAATATCTATTTGACCAGATACTATATGAATTTCATCAAGAAACTTTGATTGCTGATTATATGAGCTCATATCCAAAGGACTTATTTGATGGTTATTCCCAAACTTATACATCCATTCTGGACGCTCGCGCACCGGTCTCAATGACCTCACTGCTTTCTGATGTTTCAAATGCATTTCATACATTTCACTAAAAAGTTTTACCGACCTAAAAGGCGAACAAGGTCGCAACCAACAGATAGATTCATCAGGTCCAATTTTATAAGTTTCTTGTATTTCATTAAATACATCAAAATCACTAGCTTCATCAGAAGAACCTAAAATTGATCGCTTATGTAAAGTAACATTCTTAGAAACAACTGAATCTAGGTACTCATCTGAATCAGATGACACAATAATTTTATTAATATTACACTGTAAAGCAAAATCAACAGATAAATTAATTAAGCTTTTACCATTTAACTCCAGTAAATTCTTATTCTTTATTCTTTTAGATCCTGATCTTGCCGGTATAATTGCAGTTAACCCTCCCATAATCAGCTAAGCTCCACATTAAAATATTTCTTAAAGAATTTATAATTAATTACCTTCCATTCATAATCTCTTAAATTATGGAAAGGCTTAGCTTTATGAAAATACCCTAACTCTTTATTATTTAACTCAGGCAAATTAACAGACTGCCCTATCTCATTAGGAAATCCTGCAAACCCTGCCTTTGCTGCCGGTTTATTAAATAATTTATCTGTATAAAGATCTTTTAATAATTGCTTAGGGCTTGGTTCCAGCAGAATTTCTGATGGTAAGCTTAGCGCTAAAGACGCTATGTTTCTCCTAGCAAATGATGTTCGCCCCTCCATCCCATATACACTCATACCAATATCTGAAGCATAAAAACCAACGCTTCTACACTGTATGAAGAAATCCATAAATGATGACACTTTTAACTGTAATTCTTTTTCAACTAAATCTACAGGCAAATTATTCTTACATATGTTAAGCGCTTCTTTCCTAACTTTATCAAAATTAGAGATCTCCCTAAACTCGTCAATTACTTTGGAATATACCGAATGATATTTGTCGACATTCTTATTATCTAAATATGTGCCGTAGCCAAGGAATAACTCATCAGCACCTTCTCCCGAATAAAAGTGCCTGATACCCTCATCACGCATCTTATCTGCAAGAAACATGGATGAAGGCATAGAATGCGTTGGTATAGGACTAGCTGATACTTTGACACATTCAAAAGCATAATGAAGATATTCTTCGGAGGACATATTATATGAAAAATGATTGCTATCATTGATTCCAATGTATTCCTTAAATTTTGTAATTTCTGAAGATGCACAATCTTTTGTTAAAAATTGAATAGTAAAGTACTTTATATCCATTTCTTCAGCAGAAAATAAATAATGTGATTGCAACGAGCTGTCTACACCTCCAGAGACTATCGAACCCACTCCTCTATTAGGACCATGGGAAACAAATTCGTTCATCGTACTAGTCAATCGCTTATCTAATTCATCTTTAACTTCAGAATAAATAGCTGGTACATGTGAATCAAACCATTTCTCATAACTGTACCTAGAATCTGTTACTACTTTATAATCATTATTCTTATCTATATGGTATAGATCACCACCTTTAAACTGTTTTATCTCACTAAAAATAGAATCATCATATGAAACAGCATGTCTACCACCTAGATATCTTAAAAAATATGGCAGTGACAATTCTCTAGTTAGCAAAAAAGGAACAAGAGCACCTGGCATAGAAGAAACAACAAAGTATTTGTGATTATTTACATAGAAAAGTCGCTTTTCTCCCTGAGGATCGGTCTTAGCATTAAATGAATATAGTTCTTTTCCTTCAATTTTATTCCATATGAAGGCATAAAAGCCATCGTGATCGTCACTATCAAACGACTCCGGGTCAATATTATTAATATAATCCAACTCGGCTTCGCCTCTAAATTTAAAAATTTCTCCTACAAATAAGTTGTTTGTTTGTTTTTTCCTAAACTCTTTTCCTACGGTTTTTTCTACAGATAAAGAAAGAATACTTTGGTATGCAATATAATTAGATCCCACGTCCATATTATAAAAGTCGGGCCCCCTAGATTCTATAAATTCATCACAAACCAGCTTGACTCGAGCGATGTTATCTTGCGTAATACCGCCCACTTTATTAATAAATAAGAATATCCCACACATAAATTATTTTATTTTTTCTAAAATTAAATCACTAATGTAATTGCCATTACATGCCTCATCTCTTACATCAATAGTATTTGAAATTTTATTTGCATCCAAAAATGATGCTAGCAATGAAATACACTCATCAATTGTATTAACATAATAAAAATCACTGTACCCATCAAACTCGGACCTCCATGTGGGCTTACCAAGAAAAGTAGGCCATATAATAACTTTATTTAACAGGAATGCATCATATGCCATAGATGAGTAGGTCGTAATTATTACATCACATCCCATAACTAATACCAACCCTGGCTTATTGGAATAAGCCTTTTGACTACTCTTAGGTAGTAACGACCTTGTATGGCATGACACATTAAAATCAAAACTCTGACCCGATAATGAAGAAATCAACAATCGCCACTCATTATCTAGATTTTCCTTACGCTCATAAGGGGACCCACCTGTCTCAAATAACACAACTTTAAATTCACTTCGTCTATTTTTATTGGAATATTTTTTGAAATAAACATCATACCAATCCTTACTATACCTATCTGATTTAAGTGTAAGGCAGTTCTGAGTTGTTGTCTCCTTAAATTCTTCTGTCCAATTAATTGAATTTGAAACTAAATTATTATGACCCATCCAGGTCACACCTTCATACTGACGCTTAAATTCATTTATTCCATTTTTAAGGTGCCAATATGCATGAGGAATGGAAATAAAGCTCATTGACTTATTATTAATATATCTAATGACATTACGATCAAGAACATTTTTTTCATTCATTTGATGGTCGAAAATTATTAATTCTGAATCATCAAGCATAGAATAAAAATTATTATCTAGCTTTACTGCTAGCCCGCTTACACCCATAAATTTGTTTTGTAATTTCCTAAAAACACCTGAGTAATAACTGCTGAATAAATATTTAGTTATATTAGAAATATCAATCCCAAATAACTCTAAGCGTAAGTAATAGAACAAATTACAAAACTTAATTCTTGGAGAATGGTCAATAAGTCTATACGTCATAAACTTCTTCACATCAAAATTAATTTTTTCTGTCCTAGGCATAAACATTATTTCAACGCCACTATTCTCTATAGAAGTCTTGTATGCTACTGGTATTAAATGATCTAAATCATTAATTCGAGAAAATAAAAATACAATTTTTTGTTTATCCAAGAGCACTCACCCAATTTATATTCACTAAAATTCTACCCCTCACAAAGC
>Ga0209494_1000577_pt1 | contig 16334 bp, 14 predicted proteins | sample EN1Hudseemescosm_FD_184628 | JGI IMG/M metagenome (GOLD analysis project Ga0209494, IMG submission 184628) | Methane-oxidizing microbial communities from mesocosms in the Hudson Canyon - EN1B Hudson Canyon (SPAdes) (version 2) | ecosystem: Environmental > Aquatic > Marine > Cold seeps | place... | reverse complement strand
AGGCGGCTAGAGGCCTGCGGCAGCCGGCATGAGGATGACGACCACCCCGCTGTCGACCTCCACCGTCGCCATCGGGCCGGCCATCCGGTTGGACAGGCCGAGGCCCAGACCCGGTTCCAGCACGCCACCGGACAGCGGCCACGCCAGACCGGTGGTGGTGACGCCGGTCGCCTGACCGCCGACGGCCAGCAGGCTGACCAGGTCGTCGACGGCTCCACGCACCTCCACTCGGTCCCGCACCACCCAGGCCCGTGTGCTGTCGATCCTGAGGTCGATCCTGAGGTCAGCCCAGCGGTCTGCGGTAACGACCAGCAGGTTCCCGAGGGCGTGGTCCATCCTTCCGCTGATCGTGCCTACAACGGTCACCGAACCCATGCCGGCATTCAGTGCCGCGGCCAGGGCCAACTCCAGATCGGTCTCGTCTTTGTCCACCGGGTGCCGCTCCACGGCCGGTGCCTGATCCGCCGCACCGAGAGAGGCCGAGTCCAGGTCACCGACCAGCAGGTCCACGTGGATGCCCAGGGACCTGGCGTTGTCGAAGCCCTCGTCGGCGGCGATCACCATGTCGGCTGCGGGAAGGACCCCGATGTTCCGGGGGACGGGTCCACCTGTGATGACAAGGGCGTGGCGAGTCATCAGCGATCGGATCCTTTCACCCGGACCGTCCACCGGCCGGCGACCTGCGTGAGGTGGAGGTCCAGGCCGTAGCAAAAGGAGAGGGCCTGTTCCGTGACCACGCCGGCCAGCGGCCCGGCGTCGACCACCCGGCCTGACTCCAGGAGGAGGGCGTGTGTGAAACCGGGTGGGATCTCCTCCACGTGGTGCGTGACCTGCACCATTGGGGGAGTGCCCGGATCCGCGGCCAAGTCGGCGAGCGCGGCGACCAGCTCCTCCCGGCCGCCCAGGTCCAGACCGGCTGTCGGTTCGTCCAGTAGCAGAAGGTCCGGTTCGACCATCAGGGTTCGGGCCAGGAGGACGCGTTGCCGCTCACCCGAGGACAGCGTCCCGAAGGCATGGCAGGCGCGGTCCCCGCACCCGATCCGGCCCAGGAGGGCGCGGGCCCGGTCATGGTCGTCGTCCGAGTAGTCGTGCCACCACGGCTCGAGTGCCCCGTGGAGCGCCGTCATGACCACGTCTCCGGCGGTGATGCTGGGACGGAAGGTGTCGGCTAGGGACGCCGAGGAATATCCGATCCGACTCCTGAGAGTGCGGACGTCGGATCCGCCCAGGGTCCCGCCCAGCACGCGGACCATGCCGGTGCTCGGATGAAGGTGGAGGCCGGCGATCCTGAGCAGGGTGCTCTTCCCCGAGCCGTTGGGCCCCAGCACCACCCAGTGCTGGCCCGGGTCGACACGCCAGTCGATGTCGGCCAGAAGGGTCGTGTCACCGATGCGCCGCCCTACGCCGACAAGTTCGAGGACGGGCTCAGGCACATCATCGACCCTACGACCAGGTACCGGCATGTGACGGGCCGATCGCCCGTTAGGCAAGGGACCGGACCAGGAGAACGACGGCGGCGACCGAGGACAGGACGTACACAGACGGCGCCAGCCAACCGCGGTCCAGTGGCGTCCGGAGCGGCCCGGAGAGCGCCACCCCTACCATCGCGGGCAGCACCAGCCAGGCTGCGAGCACCATGTCGGACGTCCCGAACTGACCGGCGAGGGCCAGCACGGCGAGGGAGATCGTGGTTCCGACGAGGAAGTAGGTCGAGAGGGTGGCTCGCATGACCGGTCCCGGTAGGTCGTGGAAGACGAGGGCGATGGGAGGTCCGCCGACGGCCACCGTTGTGCCCATGAACCCGCTCAGCCCACCGGCGGCCATGAGGCTCCGGGGGGTGCGCCCGGTGTGCACACCGCTGGCCTTGAGGGCCACCGAGAGCAGCAGCAGCACGCCGAACAGCACGCCGAGTCGCTCCTCGGCGACCAAGGTCAGGGCGAGCACTCCCAGCAGCACCCCTGGGACCCGGCCGGTCAGCGCCCACCTGAGTCCCTGGTGGTCCACGGAACCGCGTTCTCGCACGCTGAAGAGGCCGCTCAGCAACGGGTTCACCATCAGGACTGGTCCGGGAACGAAATCCGGGTGAATGAGGGCGAGGATCGGGACGGCGAACAGGCCTGCACCGAATCCCAGTACCCCCTGCAGGGTGCATCCGATGGCGTAGACGGCTAGGCCGGCAGCCAGCTGGAGTCCGCTCACCGGGCGTTCCCGGCGTGGTCCGAGTGTTCCATCCAGGTTTCGACCATCTCGGCATACTGCCCACCCGACGACACCAACTCATCATGGGTTCCGTGCTCCACGATCCGACCATCGTCCACGACAGCTATGCGGTCGGCCCGCATGGCGGTGGCTAGGCGGTGCGCTATGAGGATGGCGGTCCGGCCCTCCAGAAGTGAATCCAGGGCCTGCTCGATCACCGACTCGGAGAGCAGGTCCAGGTTCGAGGTGGCCTCGTCCAGAACGAGCACCCGGGGGCGCGCCAGGAACGCCCGGGCGAGGGCCACCAACTGGCGTTCACCTGCTGAGAGTGAGGCGCCACGCTCGTGGATCGGGGTGTCCATGCCGTCTGGCATCCGGTCCATCAGGCCCTGGAGGCCGACCGCCCTGCAGGCTTCGATGACCTCGCCGTCGGTGGCGTCGCGGCGGGCGAAGGCGACGTTGTCCCGGATCGTCCCGTTGAAGAGGAACGGTTCTTGTGGAACCACGCCGAGTTGGCTCCTTAGCGAGTCGATGGAGACGTCGCGGAGGTCGTGGCCGTCGATGGTGACGTGCCCGAATGTCGGATCGTAGAAACGTGTTATCAACTTGGCGATGGTCGACTTGCCCGCGCCGGTCGGGCCGACCACGGCGAGCACCTCGCCTGGAGCCAGCTCGAGGTCCACGTCACGTAGCACCAGGTGGTCCGGGTCGTAGCCGAAGGTCACCCCCTCCAGGCGGATCGCCCCTCGGATCGGCGGCAGGTCGATGGCATCGGAACGCTCAGGAACGCTGGGTTCCCTGGCCAGGAGGTCCCGGAGCTTCACCACCGCAGCACTGCCCTGCTGGTACTGGTTGTACAACTGGACGAGCGTCTGGACCGGGGCGAAGAACGACGTCAGGAAGAGCAGGAAGGCCGTCAGCTCGCCGAGCGACACCTCGCCTCGCAGTGCCATCCGGCCACCGACCAGCAGCACGATGGCCTGCGTCAGGATGCCTATGGACTCGGTACCGGGCCCGAACAGCGCCTGGGCCCGTCCGGTGTAGAGGTTGGCGTCCAGGTGGGCATCGATGATCCGCTGGTGACGGGCCATCTCGTGGTCCCGGCGGTTGAAGGCGGTGATCACCCGTATGCCGGCCAGGCTCTCGGAGAGGTTCGCCAGCACGTCGGCGATCCTGTCCCGGACCCGTAGGTAGCCGATGAGCGAAACCCGTCGGAACCACATCGTGAGGATGACGTTGACCGGGACCACAGCCAGGAGGCAGACCAGAGCGAGCATCGGGTCCAGGAACACCAGGTAGGCGGTGATGACGACCAGCGTCATGCCCTGCACGAAGAAGTTGACCAGGCCCTCCTGCATGAGCACGGTGAGGGCCTCGATGTCGCTGGTCATCCGGGTCATCAGGACGCCGGACTTCTCGAGGGTGAAGAAGTCCAGGGACTGGCGCTGGAAGTGGCTGAAGACCCTCACCCGGAGCTGGTACACGAGCCGTTCTCCCAGGCGGCCGGTGAAGCGGGTCCGGAACCAGGAGGCGGCCGTCGAGAGCCCTACGGCACCGAGGTAGGCCAAGGCAACGGTGAACAGCACTCTCCGGTCACCGGCCAGGACGCCGCGGTCGATGCCGATCTGCGTGAGGAGGGGTCCGACGTGGAGCAGGCCAACCTCGGCCAGCACGAGGAGCAGGGCCATCAGGAGTCCGCCGGCGTGCGGAGTCAGGAAGGTCCTGAGACCGAACGGACGTCGATCCCAGTCGCGGTGTGAGAACTGGACCACGGGCTGCGGGTGTTCCGGTTCGTTCCTGAGGACGTCGGCGATCCGGCTGCGGAGTTCCTCGGGAACCTCGGCGAAGGGCAGACCGGCCTGCGCGTTGGCTTGGACCGACGAGGGCCCGGTGAAGAAGCCGTGTCCACCACCCATCAGGCCCCCACCTCCCGGTCCTCGACCTGGGCCACGATCGCCCTGTAGCGGGGTTCGGCGGCCAGCAGGTGTGCGTGGGTCCCATCGGCGACGATGCGGCCGTCCTCCATGAGGACGACCCGGTCGGCGAGGCTGATCGTGGATAGTCGGTGGGCGATGACAATGGTCGTGCGTCCCGTCAGGAGGTCTCCTAGACCGTGGTGGATGCCCTCCTCGGTCCGAACGTCCACGGCGCTGGTGGCATCGTCGAGGATCAGGATCGCCGGGTTGGCCAGCACCGTGCGGGCGATGGAGATCCGTTGGCGCTGTCCGCCCGACAGCGTGTAGCCGCGTTCGCCGACCACCTCGTCGAAGCCGTGTTCGAGGTTTCCGATGAACCCATCGGCCCTTGCCACGCGGGCGGCTGCCACCACCTCGTGGCGTGGGGCCTCGGGTCTTCCGAAGGCGATGTTGTCGTGGAGCGTGTCGGAGAACAGGAACGCCTCGTCGGGCACCTGGCTGACGTGGGAGCGGAGGCTGGCGAGGGCGAGGTCGCGTACGTCGGTGCCGTCGATGAGTACCGCTCCGCCGTCGACGTCGTAGAAGCGGGGGAGGAGTCGGGCCACGGTGGACTTGCCGCATCCGGTTCGGCCCACGATGGCCACGGTCTCGCCGGGCTCGACGACCAGGTCGAAGCCATCCAGGACTGCGGGCGACTCGCTGTTGTCGACCCCGGGGTACCTGAAGGTGACGTTACGAAACTCGACCCGTCCCCGGGGGGCGGAGAGGGGTCGGGCCCCGGGCCTGTCGACTATCGCCGGCTGCTCGTCCAAGATCTCGTAGATCCGCAGGGCCGAGGCCGCTGCCCTTTGTGCCTGGAGCAGCACGAAGCCGAACATCCTGAACGGCACCGAGATCATCGTCACGTACGCGCTGAAGGCCAGCAGCGAGCCGACGCCGATCTCCCCTTCGATCACGAGGTGTCCGCCGTAGAGGAGGACGAGGGCCATTCCCAGCCGTGGCAGCGCCTCGATGAGGGGATTGAAGCGTGCCCGGGCCTCTATGAGGGCGGTCGCCGACCAGCGGAGACGGTCGGCGACCATGGACAGTATGGCGATCTGGTTCGACTCGGCAGCGAACGACTTCACCACCCGGGTTCCGTTGATGTTCTCGTCGACGACCATGGCCACCTCGGCCATTCGTCCCTGGGTCACCCACGAGAGGGGAAAGACCTGGTCCCTGAGCCTCTGTCCGAGTACGTAGACGAGTGGCATCGTCGACACCGTGACGAGCGCCAGGGGGACGTGAATGCTGAGCATGAACCCGAAGGCCATAAGGAAACTGATCGCCGAGAGGCCGGCCAGCGGGCCGAAGGCCAGGAGCAGTTGTATCGACCGGATGTCGGAATTGGCCCGCGATACGACCTCGCCGCCAGCTATCCGGTCGTAGAAGGAGAACGAGAGCCTGGTCAGGTGGTCGTATATCTGCGACCTCAGGTCGGTCTCGATCCGACAGGCTGTCCCGAAGAGCAGGTACCGGTAGGCGAATCGCAGTCCGAAGGAGGCGGTGGCCATCACGACCAGGAGCAGCACATGGCCCTCGAGCCCACCTGCACGCTGGTCCACGGCGAGGTCGACCGCCCGACGTAGGACCATCGGTACTGATACCTGGAGTGCCAGGCCGGAGAGCCCGGTCACGAGCACCATGATGAAGGTGGCACGTCGGGCCCGGATGACGGGCAGGAGTCGTCGGAACCAGCCCTTCGAGGGATCCGGGTCGACGTGGGCTGTCGCTGGGGTGGGCTTGGACGCCGAGGTCACGCTGCGCCGGCGGCCCGGGCGGCCCGGATGGCCTCGCCGAAGCGGGCGAGGGCGCCGATCAGACGGTTGGAGTCGCCAGCGTGCACGTAGGCGCCTATGAGTACCAGCCGGTCACCGACTGCCCGGTCGGCGCGCTCCAGGGCGGATCGACCCTCCCCGGTGAGGTGGTGGGTGACCCGTCGGCCATCGTCGGGGTCGGGATGGCGTTCCACCAGGCCGCGGTTGATCAGGCCGTCCATGAGGGCTGTGACCGACGGGCGGCTCACAGACAGGCGGCCGGCCAGGTCCGATGGTGCCGCACCGCCCTCGTCGAGGAAGGCGAGGACCCTGTACTGGGGGAGGCTGAGGTCGATATCGCCGAGGGGGATGGTGACCTGGCGTGCCAGCTTGGCCGCCGCACGCGCCGCCGCCACCAGCTGCCCACCATCTTCGTAAGGGTCGTCGGCAGTGGGCGCCATCTCCTCGTCATGTAGAGCATCAGCCATGATGGTTAGGGTATCGAACTATCTCGTCGGGCTTAGAGTCGGGCGGGCCTCTGGAGGCTTCGGGTCGACGGGCGGCCGTCATTAGGATCCCCTCCAGATGTCCATTCTCATTGGCCTGATAGCGGTCCTCCTGCTCCTGGTCGTCAACGCGTTCTTCGTGGCCGCCGAGTTCAGCCTGGTGGCCGTTGACCGGGCCCGGGTGGAGGCGGCAGCCGGGACGGATCCGGGAGCACGCCGGGTGAGGTCCCTGATCAGGCGTCTCACGTCCCACCTCTCGGGAGCCCAGTTCGGCATCACCTTGTCGGCCCTGCTCCTCGGCTTTGTGGCCGAGCCCACGGCGGCTCGGATCATCACCGGTGGCGATCACCCCACCGGCGTTTCGGTGGGCCTCGCCATCGCAGCTGCTGCGGTCCTGCACATGGTGATCGGCGAACAGGTGCCCAAGTACGTCGCGCTGGCGGCGCCGGAGGCGGTGGCCCGTCGCCTGGCTTCGCTGATGCTCGCCTACGGAGTGGTCGTGCGACCTGTAGTCGTGGTCCTGAACGGATCGGCCAATGCGGTCCTGCGGTGGGTGGGGGTGGAGCCACGTGAGGAACTGGGATCCTCGCGCACGCTTGATGAGCTGGGCGACCTGGTGCGCGAGTCCTCGGACGCCACGTTGGACAGTTCCGACGTGGAGCTGTTCACCCGATCAGTCCGGTTCAGCGAGAAGGTGGTTGCGGACGTGCTCGTACCGAGGCTGGACGTGGAGGCACTCCGTCTGGATGCAACAGGTGCGGACCTCCTGGAGAGGTCGGCGAGGACCGGCCATTCGCGCTTTCCGGTTTTTGATTCCGACCTCGACCACGTGGTTGGGGTGGTGCATGTGAAGTCCCTCCTGGCGAGGCCGGCTGCGTCGCGTGGGCAGACGCCGGTCGTCGATCTGATGCACGACGTTCTCGCCGTTCCGGAGACCCGCTTCCTCGACGATCTGCTCGGCGACCTGCGCGACCACAGGGGGCACATGGCCGTCGCGGTCGACGAACACGGGGGCACGGCAGGAATCGTCACGGTCGAGGACGCCCTGGAGGAGATAGTCGGCGAGATCGACGACGAGCACGACACCCGGGTGGTGCGGACCAGGTTGGACGGGCCGGGACGCAACGTCGTGTCGGGCCGCCTGAACCTTGACGAGGTGGCGGACCTCACCGGACTCCGGTTGCCTCCAGGCCCGTACGAGACCCTCGCCGGCTTCGTCCTCCAACGCCTGGGGCGACTGCCACAGCCGACGGCGATGGTCGAGTACCAGGGCTGGAGGATAGAGGTGGTGGCGGTGGAGGGCCGGCGGATCGCCACGCTCCGAATCGTCGTTCCTCCCGGCGACTGGGATTCGACATGATCCTGCTTTCGCTGCTGGCGGTCGTAGCCCTCGTGGCCGTGAACGCACTGTTCGTGGCGACCGAGTTCGCCCTCGTAGCGGCACGTCCGTCCAGTCTCGAGGCGGCAGCGGCCGATGGTTCCGGGTCGGCCTCCAGGGCGCTGGCCGCACGGCGGGACCTGAGGGTCCAGATGTCTGGGGCGCAACTGGGAATCACCGTGAGCAGTATCGCCCTGGGCGTGCTGGCCGAGCCGACGATCGGACGCCATCTCGAGTCCCTGACAGATGCCGCCGGCCTGCCGTCCGGTGTGTCCTCCACAACGGCACTGGTCCTGGCGATCGGGCTGGCCGCCGTGTTCCAGATGCTGTTCGGTGAGCTGGTTCCGAAGAACTTCGCTATTGCTGATCCGGAACGAACGCTTCGCTGGACGGTCCGACTGCACGGGGCGTTCGTTGCGGTCCTGAGACCCGGAATCGTCGTGGTGGATCGGTTGGCCGCCATGGCGGTACGGCCCTTCGGCCTTACGCCGGTCGACGAGATCCGCCGAGCGGTCGGAGCACCGGAACTCACCGTCCTACTGGACGCGTCGCGTGATGACGGCCTCATCGAACGCTTCGAGCACGACCTGTTGACAGGCGTGCTGGACCTGGGACGGCAGACGGCGGTATCGGTGATGGTGGCCCGGTCATCGGTGGTGTCCGTGGACAGGCGACTACCGCTCGTTGAGGTGGAGGAGGTCATGGCCTCCAGTGGGCACACCCGACTCCCGGTGCTGGATCGACGCACGTCTGAGGTGGTGGGCATGGTGCACGCCAAGGACCTGCTCAGACTTCCACCCGAAGCCCAGGACGAGCCGGTACCGCTGGAGTCGATGCGCAGCCTGCTGGTACTGCAATCTGACCTCCTGCTGGACGATGTCCTGCAGGGCCTGCGGCGATCCCGAAGCCAGATGGCGGTGGTCGTGGATGGTTCAGGGCCCTGGGTCGGGATCCTGTCCATGGATGACGTGGTGGAGGAACTCGTGGGGGAGATCCCCGACGAGTCGGAGGACGGGGCGCAGTGACTGGAGCCATACCGGCCTGTGACGGTCGGGAACCGGTGAGTGGATAGAATTCTGACGGTGTCTCGCCTCCCCGGCCTGATCGGCGCGTTCGTCGCGCTCCTCCTGGCCCTTCCCTCAACTGCCGTCGCCCAGGTGTCGGACCGGTCTGTGGTTTTCACCAGCGACCCGTCGCAGGCCCTGGTGATCGACCGGGATGCGGGGCTGCTGCCGCTGATCGAGGCCGCCTCGGACGTGCTGCCGCTTGCCGTCGCGAGCTTGGCGGAGGCTGAGGCCCGCTATCGCTCGATGGCCCGCCTGCTCGTCTCCGCACGGTTCAGGCAGAGGTCGGCAGCCGCTGCGCTCCTGGAGGTGAACCAGCTGGTCGCTGACATCGTGAGGGACGCCGACCAGATGCGGTCCACCTACGACGATGTCTTCGATGGCCTCTCGGAGACCAGTCAGAGGAAGTTGAGGCGTGGCGCCCACACCCGGAGTAACCGTTCGGCGGTGGTCCGACAGGTGACGTCGGCTGACTGGGTGTGTCCGATAGGAGCCCGTACGAAGTTCCGCGACACGTGGGGGGCTCCGCGTTCGGGGGGCCGCAGCCACGAGGGCGTGGACCTCATCGGAATGCGTAACGACCCGATCCTTGCGCCGGTGGACGGCGTCGTCTCCTACCGGTGGGACAGCGTCGGGGGGCGGTCCTTTGACTTGTTGGCCACCGACGGCGACTACTACTACGGAGCGCACCTCTCCGCGTACGGCAGGGAGGGCGAGGTGGAAGCCGGTGACCTGATTGGCTACATGGGTGACAGCGGCAATGCGGAGGGTGTCCACCTGCACTTCGAGTACCACCCGGGTGGTGCACAGAACGCCGTCAACCCGTATCCGCTGACCGATGCCCACTGCACGGACCGGGCTGGGAGCAACGTCTCGCTCTACGACTGAGTTGGGGACCGGGGGCGGTTGGTCCGAACCCGGGTCAGGCGCCTATGGCGTGATAGCCCCCGTCGACGTGCACCATCTCGCCGGTGGTGGCCGGGAACCAGTCCGACATCAGGGCCACGCAGGCACGTGCGACCGGTTCCGAGTCGTTGATGTCCCATCCCAGCGGAGCCCGGGTGCCCCAGGCGTCCTCAAAAGCGGCGAAGCCGGGAATGCTCTTGGCGGCCATGGTCCGGATCGGACCGGCGGCGACGATGTTCACCCGAATGTCGTCCTTGCCCAGAGAACGCGCCAGGTACCGGGAGGTCGACTCCAGGGCGGCCTTGGCGACGCCCATCCAGTTGTAGGCGGGCCAGGCGAAGCGGGCGTCGAAGTCCAGCCCGACGATGGATCCGCCGTCGGTCATGAGCGGTGCCACGACCTCGGCCACCGTCTTGAGCGAGTAGGCGGAGATCTCCATGGCCACTGCCACGTCCGACCACTCGGCTGCCATGAAGTCCTCGCCCAGGCAGACCTCCGGGGCGAACCCGATGGCGTGTAGTGCGCCGTCCACCCGGCCCCAGGTCTCGGTCAGCCGTTGGCGAAGGGCGTCGGTCTGCTCACGCGATGTCACGTCGAACTCCAGCACCTCGACCGGATTCGGCAACTTGCGCGCCGTTCGCTCGGTCAGGCGCAGGCCCCTGCCCGCCCCGGTTAGCACCACCTCGGCGCCCTCCTCCTGGGCCAACCGGGCCACGGAGAAGGCCAGGGATGCATCGGTGAGCACCCCGGTGATGAGCAGTCGCTTGCCGTCGACGATCCCCACGTGCCTGAACCTTTCGTAGTCGCCGGTTGTCCCGGTCGGTCGTTCGGTTTGAGATCCTAGGGCCGGGCCGGGTGGACGGTCGTGGAGGGGAGGGTCGATATCGTCTGCGTTCTGGACGGGGAACTCCCATACCCTCACTGGTATGGACATGGGGATTTTGGACACGGCCGGGTCGACGGGTGGATTCCCGGCGACGAGCACGCTGACGAACCACCAGGAGACCTGACCCACCATGTCGGAACTCACGATCACCCTTCCCGACGGCTCCACGCGGAACCTGCCCGAGGGTGCAACCGGCGCAGACCTGGCCGCCGACATCGGTCCCGGCCTAGCCAAGGCGGCCCTGGTTGTGACCGTCGACGGCGACGCCCGTGACCTCGACCGGGTCCTGCCGGACGGGTCCACGGTCTCGATCGTCACAGCGGACAGTGATGACGGGCTCCACACCATCCGGCATTCGACGGCCCACGTGCTGGCCCAGGCCGTGCTGGACCTCTGGCCCGGTGCCACCTACGCCATCGGCCCACCTATCCAGGACGGCTTCTACTACGACTTCGAGCTGCCCGGTGGCGCCACCTTCAGCAACGAGGACCTGGAGACGATAGAAGCGCGTATGCGCCGGGTCATCGATGCCGACCAGGCCTTTGAGCGCCACGAGGCCGATGCGGGCGAGGCGCTGGAGCTGTTCTCCGGGCACCCCTACAAGCGGGAGATCATCGAGCAGGTCACGTCCGGCGCCGCCACCGGCGAGTTGGTCGGCGAGGCGTCGATCGATGGTTCCATCACCTACTACCGCAACGGTGAGGGCTTCATAGACCTCTGCCTCGGCCCGCACGTGCCATCTACCGGGCGACTCGGGCACTTCGCCCTTCAGAATGTCGCTGGGGCCTACTGGCGCGGCGACGAGAAGCAGCCGATGCTCCAGAGGATCTACGGCACCGCCTGGGCGGACAGGAAGGCCCTCAAGGGGCACCTCCACCGACTGGTCGAGGCCGAGAAGCGCGACCATCGACGACTGGCCGCCGAGCTGGACCTGGTGTCGTGGCCGGAGTCCCTGGGGCCGGGTCTGGCCATCTGGCATCCGAAGGGCGCACTCGTCCGAAAGCTGATCGAGGACTACAGCCGTGACCGCCATGAGGACGGTGGCTACGACTTCGTCTACAGCCCGCACATCGCCAAGGCGGTGCTCTGGGAGACGAGTGGCCACCTCGACTTCTACGCCGACGGCATGTTCCCGCCCATGGAGCTGGACGGGGCCACCTACTACCCAAAGCCGATGAACTGCCCGTTCCACGTGGCGATATTCCAGAGTGGACAGAGGAGCTACCGGGACCTGCCCAGCCGGCTCTTCGAGTTGGGCACCGTCTACCGCTACGAGCTCTCCGGTGTCATCCACGGCCTCATGCGAAGCCGGGGCTTCACCCAGGACGACAGCCACATCTTCTGCACGCCCGAGCAGGTCCCCGACGAGCTGGCCTCGCTGCTGGAGTTCACCCTCAGCGTGCTGAGGGCCTTCGGCTTCGATGACTTCCAGGCCAAGCTCTCCACCCGACCTGAGGGCAAGGCGGTGGGGGAGGACGCCCTCTGGGAGATGGCGACCGACGGCCTGCGGTCCGCCCTGGAGTCGGCCGGCCTTGACTACGTGGTCGACGAGGGCGGTGGCGCCTTCTACGGGCCGAAGATCGATGTCGACGTCACCGACGCCATCGGCCGTCCCTGGCAGCTCTCCACCATCCAGTTGGACTTCAACCTCCCGGAGCAGTTCGGGCTGGAGTATGTCGGCGCCGACGGCGGCCGCCATCGACCCGTGATGATCCACCGGGCCCTCATGGGTTCGGTGGAACGGTTCTTCGGAGTACTCCTGGAGCACTATGCCGGAGCCTTTCCGCTCTGGCTGGCTCCCGAGCAGGTCCGGGTCCTTCCGGTGGCCGAAGAGCATCAGGCCTATGCGGAGTCGGTCGTGGAACGCCTCTCGGCCGAGGGTTTTCGGGCGAAGCTGACCCCTGCCGACGAACCGTTGGGGAAGCGGGTCCGTGCCGGCAAGGTGGCCAAGGTTCCCCATGTGCTGGTGGTCGGCGGCGACGACATGGCCAACGACACGGTGGGCGACAACGCCCGCGGAGCTGAGGCCCCCGAGAGGGACCTGCCCGTCGACGAGTTCGTCGCGCGACTCGCGGTAGCGATGGAGTCGAAGTCCTGAGTCGCCTCGACCAACTCTGGGCCGGCTGGCGGCACGCCTACGTGTCGGCGTTGGGCGAAGGAGCTCAGACCGAGACCCCGGGCACCACGGTGCCCGAGGGTTCCACCCTCTTCGAGGTCATCGAGCAGAGCGGTCTGGAAGATTCCGAGACCTTCATCTTGCACCGGGGAGGAACCTGCTTCGCCCTCCTGAACGCCTACCCGTACACGAGCGGACACCTGATGGTCCTGCCGCGACGCGCCGTGTCGACTCTGGCGGGGCTTACCGACGAGGAGCACGACGAGCTCTGGGCGACGGTTCGTGATGCGGTGGCCGCCGTCGAGTCGGCGTTCTCGCCCGGTGGCGTGAACGTAGGCCTGAACCTGGGTGCGGCGGCCGGAGCCGGCGTACCCGGCCACCTCCACGTCCACGTAGTGCCCCGCTGGGCCGGTGACACGAACTTCACCACGACTACCGCTGATCTCCGTGTGCTTCCGGAGGCCCTCGGTGGGTCGTGGCGACGCCTACGTGAGGCCTGGCCCTCCTGAGCGTCGCTCGTATGGGCGAGGTCCGATCCTGCCTGTATGTCGCCCTTTGCCAGCCAGGCCCTAGTATTGAGACTCGTTCTCAATCCTTCCGACCCTCAGCCGGTCGGCGATCCCGGTCGAGGTGACCGTAGGCATGGAGTTCCTGACTGATCCCTGGCAGTGGTGGGTGCAGCCGTTCATCGGCGATCCCATCCTGCAACGTGCGGTCCTGGCGGGACTGCTCACCGTGCTGGTGACGTCGGTGGTCGGCACCTGGGTGGTGCTGCGTGGAACCACCTATCTGGGCGAGGCCCTGGGCCACGGCATCCTGCCCGGCGTTGCAGCGGCCTACCTGCTTGGTGGCAACCCGACCGCCGGTGCCCTTGTAGCCGCGGCGGCCATGGCCGTGGGTGTCCGGGGAATACAACGACGTTCGCCGCTCCCCGGCGAGTCGGCCATCGGCCTCCTCCTGGTCGGGATGCTTGCCCTGACGGTCGTTCTGGTTGCAGCGGCGGACGGAATCGACGAGCACGACCTGCAAGAGATGCTCTTCGGAGCGCTGCTGGACACCTCACCATCCGACCTGCTGCGACAGGCGGTGCTGGTAGGCGTGGCAGTCCTGGTGGCCCTCGTGTTCCACCGTGCCCTGCTGGTCCTCACCTTCGACGAGGTCCAGGCACGCCTCATGGGGATGCGGCCCCGGTTGACGGAGTTGGCCTTCCTGCTCCTGGTGGCGCTCTCCGTCACCGCTTCTTTTAAATCGGTCGGCAGCCTGCTGGTCTTCGCCTTCCTGGTCGCCCCACCGGCTGCCGCGGCCATGCTCGTACGCAGGGTGCCGGCCATGATGGCCACGTCGGCACTCATCGGCACCGGATCGGTGCTCCTCGGAGCCCTCCTGGCCCACCACCTGCTCGGAACAGCGGGTCACCTCCACGGGGAATCTCCTGTCGGCGCTGGCCACGCCTCTCCCGAGGAGGTCGCCATGCCGGCGACCATGGCGCTCGCCGCCGTCGCGGTCGTGCTGGTGGTAATGGTGGTGCGTGGCGTCCGCTCCGACCAAGAGGCCTGAACTCCTCGAGGCACTGCCGCGACGGACCTGTGTACCAACGGGTGGGGTCGGCAGGTCAGTGGGCCAATAGACCCACCTGGTCGTCGGTCAGGTGTCCTGCCGAGTGCAGCCACAACATGGTCTCGACGAGGGTCGTCTCGAGCGGCGTAGCCGGAAAACCGAAAGCGTCCGCCGCGCTCCGCTGGTCGACCTCCCGAAGGCCACCGGCCCTCATGTTGGCCGTGGTCATTCTGGCGACCTCCCGGCTGAGTGGCATCCTGCGGCCGGTCGCTCGCCCGACCAGGTCGCAGAGGGCACCCGTCAGGCTGAGCAGCGGCGCCGGAAAGTTAGAGATCCGTACCGGACGACCGGTCAGATTCGACGCCATGCGCAGCATGTCGACCGGCCCGATCAGGTGGCCGGCCAGGAGGTGCCGGGCCGGCGCTGTTCCGGCCGTGAGGGAACCCACGCAGACGGCGGCGACGTCCCTGACGTCGACCATCCCGAAGCAGGCTCCGGAAGGCATCGGAACCCGGGATCGTCGCAGGCCGTCGAGCACCGTGGCCATGGAGTCGCTCAGGTCGGAGCTGGGATCCAGCGGGCCGATGATCCCGCCGGGACAGACGACCACCACCGGTTGTCCGGCCTCCTGGTGGGCCACGGCCAGAGCATCGGCCTCGATCTTGCTTCCTGTGTAGGGACCGCACTCCGGGCCTGTCGGCGTGTCGGGGCCCAGAACCGTTCGGGACGCCCCGTACACCCCGATGGATGAGACGTGGACCACCCGGCGAAGGTCACGCTCGGCAGCGGCACCCAGGAGGACAGCGGTCGAGTTCGGGTTCACCGAACGCATCTGGCGACCCTGACGGGGGTCGAGGCTGAACACGGCACCTACATGGAGCAGGGCATCGACCCCGTCCAGAGACGCCCGAAGGGCCTCGTGGTCGGTCAGGTCGGCCACGACGACCTCGATGCCGTCAGGTGGGAGGTCGTGGAGGACTGCCGCCGCACGGGCCTTGGCGGGGTTGCGTACGACCGCCCTGACCTCATGACCGGCGGCCACGGCCGCAGCCATGCAGTGGGAGCCGAGGAACCCCGAGGCCCCGGTGATCGCAACCTTCATGTACGCCTCCCCGGGGTCGGCCCGTCGCACCGAGACGATAGGTGCGGACCACCGTCCCTGTCAGGATGAGGCGAAGTGGCGACCCCCGTCGGCCGACCGGGGACCATCCGTCACCGGTCCAGGAAGGACGGAACGGCCACCTGTTAGCGTCCGGCGGTCGTCGGGCCGACCTCGGGTCGACCCGTGAAACTAGGGGAGAGTCATGCCGCACAGCGTCCGGGCCGTAGTCGCCCGAGCCAAGGGTGAGCCGGTCACCGTGGAGATGATCCAGGTTCCGGACCCGGGTCCGGGTGAGGTCCTCGTGGCCGTCCAGGCATGTGGGGTGTGCCACACGGACCTCCACTACCGCGAGGGCGCCATCAACGACGAGTTTCCCTTCCTGCTCGGCCACGAAGCCTCGGGCATCGTCGAGGAGGTCGGGGAAGGGGTTACGAACGTGGCACCCGGTGACTTCGTGATCCTGAACTGGCGGGCTGTCTGCGGGGAATGCAGATCCTGCCTGCGGGGTCGCCCCTGGTACTGCTTCGCCACCCACAACGCCACGCAGAAGATGACCCTCGACGGTGTGGAACTCTCACCGGCGCTGGGTATCGGAGCCTTTGCCGAGAAGACCCTGGTCCACTCCGGCCAGGCGACGAAGGTCGACCCTGCGGCCCGACCCGAGGTAGCGGGCCTCATCGGTTGCGGCGTCATGGCAGGCCTGGGAGCCGCGATGAACACCGGCAACGTGGGTCGCGGCGATTCGGTGGCCGTCTTCGGATGTGGCGGCGTAGGCGATGCGGCGATAGCGGGGTCGCACCTGGCCGGAGCCCACACGATCATCGCAGTGGACCTGGACGACCGGAAGCTGGAGATAGCTCTGGAGTTCGGGGCGACCCACACGATCAACTCCTCCAAGGAGGACCCGG
>Ga0209494_1000576_pt1 | contig 16346 bp, 15 predicted proteins | sample EN1Hudseemescosm_FD_184628 | JGI IMG/M metagenome (GOLD analysis project Ga0209494, IMG submission 184628) | Methane-oxidizing microbial communities from mesocosms in the Hudson Canyon - EN1B Hudson Canyon (SPAdes) (version 2) | ecosystem: Environmental > Aquatic > Marine > Cold seeps | place... | reverse complement strand
TAGCCATAGCTATATTTCAGGCATAAAAAAAGCAGTCCAGAATTAACTGAGACTGCTTTTAGAATTAGTGGTGGGTCCTGCGAGATTCGAACTCGCGACAATCGCATTAAAAGTTCGATCCAGCCAATCTAACAATACTGCATACTATCTATAAATCCCTATATTACTAATGATACACCGCATTAAACGCAGTGTAAAGAAGTTATAAAGAGTATGAGGCAGAATAAAACACTGTAGTTTTTACTGTAGTTTTGAACCTGGCATCAGGAGGCATTTTTACTTAGCATCATTACTATCGATAAAATCATGTACTTTCATAATAATGTCAAAATGAAGTGACAAAGCACCCGGCAGAAACTCTTTATCCAAAGAGATCACTCCTTTGCCTTTATCTCTATTTTCGCTCAGATGCTTACTATCATCTATATATACGCCCTTTATCCCTTGATATGATTTACCTGCAGATTTTAAATCTTTACTTTCATTTTTTGAAATACTATTAGAGTGTACACAAATATTTCTTACAACTAGATACTCCTTAAAGTAGTTAAAAACTCTGCGATCTATAATATCTAAGTGCTCAATTTTTTTAATTACTTGGAACAATCCATCTTCTTTACTTAGCAAGCTTGTGTCATATTGATCCAGCGCTCTTTTTATAGCGTACTCAAAATAACCACAAATACTAACTAACATTTGAGCACGAAGAAGGTCTGAAAATTTTTTTAACGCATAGACTTTTTCTAAATGCTCATCTATTTCATAATCATCAAATTCTTTACCTGAAGCTGTCGCGATATACTCTTTAGTCTTTAATTCAGCATCACTTTGTAAAATGAGCGTTTCTAAGCGCTCAATATGGCTATGTAGCTCATTTAACTTTCTTTTATCTTGATACTGAAACACAAGTAATCTTCGTTTATGCATAATCAATCGTCCACATTCTGCTTAATTTTATCAATCCCATACGCTTTACGTACTAACAACATACTTTCCCATCTTGAACTTCTAGCCTTTTTGTATGTAGATTCATGTTGAGGATTTTCACCATTTTTAAGTTTCTCTCTAATATACTTCTCGTACATTTTATTTTCATATTCTTTTTTAGAAAGGTAGCCTTCCTTTAAAAGTAAATCTATAGATTCATTATTAGCTGGGCTTGGATGTGGGAGTGAAATAACCTTACCATTAATTTCTTTGAATTTTTGCGGAATACTCCCTTCTTTTGCAAGAATAGAAATAGCCTTTCCTACATCATCACCTAGCGGGACTAATAAAGCCCGTGGGTTAATAGAATGCAAGTCTTTAACAAATTCTTCATAAATTAACGTCTTTAATTCTTTTTCATTTTTACTAAATAGTTTTGGCGTTCCATTGTAATTCTGACCGTTACTTAATACAGGGTACTTGAGTAGTGAGCAAAATTGAACTAAGTGATTATGCGTACTCCATAGGTCACTCGAACAATTAATCCCTAATAATTTATGATGACCAGTTCTATTTAGTGTCTTAACTAATTTTTCACGCATTTTTCCACTAAAACTACTTTCACGCTTAACCATATTTATAGTTTCAGAAACACTATCACCACGAAGTATAGATATTCTTGCCGCGTTTAAAGCTCTATTCATCTGGGTCTTTCCAGGAGTTAGCCCCACAATAATTATTTTGGCATCGTAGTTAATATAGTCAAAAGGAGCATAAAAACATTCAAGTTTTTTGCTTGCGCTTCTCCATAAAAGTAATTCACTTTCAGGCGTAGCAGTATCAACTTTATGTGGTAATTTCCTTATAAAACCTGAATATTTTTTTAACATTAGCTACACGGTTGATGTGTCAACGCTCAAATCTTTCAAGCTTTGTAATGATGTATTAAGAGGAATTTCAGGGCATGGCAAGCCGGCTTGATTAGCCATATTAAAGACATATTGTCGCCAAAAAGGCCAAATATTATGCACCGTATTATATTGGGCAAATTCATCGATTTCTGATTGCTCAATAGAATCAATCAATTCATAGTCTACCTGGTAAACCGCTTCTATTTGAAATAAGGGCTCTGGTGTATTTTCTGGCTCAGAAGGAGCACATACAACTCTAACTCCCAAATCGGCAAACACACGTAAAACTTCAAAGGGTTGACTGTCTTGTGATGCCTGTATTTTCTCAGTCCTTACACCTAACTTTGTTTGCTGACCTAACTCACCTTCTTCAGGTAAAGCATTAAAGCGCTTTAAGTTACCTTCAAAAAGATTGATACTTTTAAGCTTTAACTTATTAGCGGCATCAGAAATTAATTTTTTATCCATGATTCATCTCTTGAAAACTCTCACTAACTTTAATTGCACTTGAATCAATATGAAGTTTTTTAGCTGGGACTTTAAATGGAACAACATTGCTACCATACCCTTCCGATGGTTGTTTAATTTCAACTCCAGAATGCTGACTTAACCATGAAGGTACATTTACTAGCTTATCCTCCAAGGCCAAGCGCATTAACTTATCCATAGCAGCGCTCTGCATAACTTCACCACGTTCATACTTAGAAAAAGCATTGGCACCACCACCAAAAATCTGTGCTGCTTGTTGCTGTGTTAATCCTAGTTTTCCACGCAAAGCAACAATTTCAGAACCGGTTAATAAACCATCTGCTTTACGCCATGCATCTCGAGTGCGAGAATCATTACGTTTAATTTGATCTGCCAAAATTGTTTCAGCACCACATTCAGAGCATACAGAATATTCTACTTCAACAGTTAAAGAGTGACCTTTATAGTCAAATTGATCTTTTTCGGTAAACGCCTGTAAAGCATTGGCTCCACAATCCGCACAAACTAATTTGCTCATTTTTTTATCTCCACTTCAAGTATGGAAAGACCCAATATCTAATTGGATTTCTCCACTTTTTAATAGGCGTAATTTCATATAAATTAGGTCTATAGGTGCTTCATTATGTTTTTGGTATTCACAAGTATAGACATCATAAATGGCATTTTCATAGTGTAAACATTTTTTAAAATTTTTTGATGTAAGTTGAGAAATACACTGTTTAACATCACCACCAGTGTAGCTCAAGTTTCTTATATTCTTATAAACTGTACGCCCTGCATATTGAAACTTACTTTGCTGCGCAGCAAAGCGAATATCATCGAGTGAATAAGTTGGTTTAAAAGTTTCTCTTTTACTATCAACCATTATGGTTAGTTACCCTATTTATTTCAAGATATTTCTCATTAATCATTAAAGATTCTCCGTTTGATACTTCTTAAAATTCTCAGCCTGCTCAAAAATTTCTTTATAAATCTCATCCCGATCTACTGGCGGATAACCATGCTTAGCCAGTAAAATAATTAAACTGACTTTAAGCTCGGCTTTAATATCATCGCGTTGGCTCCAGTCGGTGTATTTGGCTTTATCATCTACGACTGCACGCACCGCTTGCGATAATTCCAGCAACTTATCTTCGGGATACTCGAAATCATATTTGTTCGCTAAAGCTTTCAAGATGTCATAAAAAGCCTTACCTTCTAGGTCAATACCCAAATCATTAAATGACTCTTTTTCCTTTTTTAACGCCTGAATTAAACCCATAATTTCATCAGTAAAGTCGTTCAACACTTCACTCACCAAGACATCTTGCTCATTGCGTTCATTATATTGATCCACCAGCGATTTAAACTTTTTAGAAAAATCTAGCCCCTTAGTTTTGTTGACCTTCTTAAAATCAGCAATTGCCTTGGCTAATAACTGTTGTAGTAGCTTGATTTTGGTATTGGGCAATTTTATTTTATCAATCTTGGCCAGATAATCATCATCAAACAGATTTACTTCTCCTTGGCTTTCACCCATTTTAAAGAGCTCTTCCACACCATCGCTTTCTAGGGCATCTTTAATTAGTTCTCTGACTTTCGCATTCATCTGTGCCGTGTCTGGCGCTTCGCCTTTAGTGAGCTTAAAGACAATAGAGCGCACGGCTAGATAGAAATGGATTTGATCGCGGTCGTGCTGGCTAAAGGACTCATGGCTACAGCAAATGTCATAAGCCGCTTTTAATCGCTTAACCAAAAACATAAAGCGCTTTTCAATTTCATTGGTCACTTGCACAAATTCAGCAGCCATATTTAAGCATGCCAGTTGCTCTAATGGACTGCCAGAAAAGTAGGGGTTACTATCAAATTTATGGAATATTTTACCAAGCAAATCCAAGTGATCTTTTACGACAACTACCGACTGCTCAATGACTTCAAAATTCTGGCTATCAGTTTTATTGTAATGCGCCAGCGCCTTATTCATTTGTGTTTTGATGCCAATATAATCGACAACTAAACCCTTTTCCTTGGTTTCAAATTTGCGATTGACGCGAGAAATCGTCTGAATCAGGTTATGGCGCTGTATTGGCTTATCGATGTAAATGGCATCCAGAAAGGGTACATCAAAGCCCGTAAGCCACATATCCACTACAATAGCGATTTTAAAATTAGACTTGGCATTTTTAAACTGCCTATCTAACTCCTTGCGATAGTCTTTGTTGCCCAATAAGTCATAGAGCGCTTTCTCATCGTCCTTATTGCGCGTCATCACCATCTTGATGCGTTCCATAGGCTTGATTTCTTTCTGCTCTTTCTCGCTTAATTCGCTGCCTGCTTCGCATACTTTAATTTCTGCCCACTCAGGTCTTAGCGCAATGATTTCCTTATACAGTAAATAAGCAATTGGGCGGCTACTGCTGACAATAATCGCCTTGCCTTTAACCGTTGCACCTTCCTCGATTCGCAGCTCATAATGCTTAACCAAATCATTAGCTAAGGCTTTGATACGGTCAGGGTCGCCTAATATTGCGCCCATACTGGCAGAGGCTTTTTTACTAGCTTCAATCTGATATTCACTAGCGCCATCTTCCGCGCAGCCTTGATAATATTCTTCAATTTCTTTTAACTTACTGTTATTGATTAGCACTTTAGCGGCGCGCCCCTCGTAAACAATGCGCACCGTGATTTCATCATGTACTGATTCGGTCATGGTGTAACTGTCTACTATATCGCCAAATACATCTAAAGTGGCATCGATAGGCGTACCGGTAAAGCCAACAAAAGTGGCATTGGGCAAGGAATCATGCAGGTATTTAGCAAAGCCATAACTACGCTGTACTCCTTTTGCGGTAATGCGGATTTTCTGATCTAGGTTAATTTGGCTGCGGTGTGCTTCGTCAGAAATACAAATAACATTATTGCGTTCGGTTAATAGCTCAGTATCTTCAGTAAATTTATGGATCGTGGTTAAGAATACACCACCGCTATTACGTCCTTTTAATAACTCGCGCAACTGTTCCCGATTGTCTACACTGATTACCGTATCATCACCGATATAACCTTTGGCATTAGTAAATTGCCCAGAAAGCTGATCATCGAGATCGATACGGTCACTGATTAACACAATCGTTGGACTCTCAAAATCCAAGCTTTTCATGAGTAGGCGCGTTAAAAACAGCATGGTGAAACTTTTGCCGCAACCGGTCGCACCAAAGTAAGTGCCACCTTTGCCATCGCCTTCAGGTTTACGATGCTGTTTAATGCTCTCATAGATCTTGGTCGCTGCGTAATATTGTGGATAACGACAAACAATTTTCTCATCATTGTTAGAGGTATCCGGCAGATAGATAAAATGCCGAATCACATCACGCAAACGCCCCCGATTAAACAGGCCATGTACTAAGGTAAATAAGGAATCAATGCCATCTTTGTCGATAGCTTCATTGCCTTCAATCTTGCGCCAAGCATAAAAGAACTCATACGGCGCAAAAAAGGAACCGGCTTTATTATTGACGCCATCACTGATTACACACAGGGCATTGTATTTAAACAGCTCAGGAATGTCTCGCTGGTAGCGGGTGGTCAGTTGTATATAGGCATCATGAATAGTAGCTTCTTCACGGATGGCACTTTTAAACTCAAACACCACCAACGGCAAACCATTGATATACAAAATGCCATCAGGGATACGAGTTTCATAGCCTTGTATTGCCAGTTGATTGACAATTTTATAGAGGTTGTTATCAGTGGCTGAATAATCAATTAATTGGATATATAAGTCTTTCTGATTACGGTCTTCGCGCTTCAGTAAAAAGCCATCGGAGACCTTTTTCATAATGACTTTATTAGTCTCATATAAGTCTGAAGCAGGAAAAGCAGAAAGCTGACGAATGACCGCTTCTATTTCGTTGCTGGTGATATGGTCATTAGCATATTGCTCGACTAGGAATTCACGTAGATCAGCTTTGATTAGCACATCTTCGGCATTACGCGCCAGGGTGTCACCGAAAGTATGAGGAATATCTTCCTTGCTCAGTAATTCAATGATGGCTTGTTCTAAGCGTTCTTCGGTGAACTTCATAGACTATTCCTCATGCAACATCTTTATTATGTTCAGGGCTTTGATTTTTAACTATTGAAGAAAGAAGTAGTATTAAACTCTGTTTCAACAGCTGGTTTTCTTCGATAATGCAATTTTTGTAAGCAAATAAAGATGAGATTATTTGTTCAAAATTTGATAGTGTTTGTTTGTCTGGAACTAATATCAAACACTCCTCTAAATCTGTCTTAGTTAATGCTTGTCGAGTTGAACCGCCTTCACTTATTCCTAGTAATCGGTTTTTGTAATCAGAGGAACAAAGTGAGCACATTAGAAAATGAGTAAATTTTGATTCATTTTTGGGTCTGATTATCGCGACATGCTGATTTACTCGTGCAGGTATAACGGATTTTGGCACTGCACAACAACGCGCTACAGATACTCCCGTAATATTTATAAGAACATCATTTTTTTCAACTGCGGCATTACTTAATTTTTCGGCTTGAACAGTATTAAGAAAAGCTAAGTTTCCATGTTCAAAATTAAAATCAAAAATATTCATACTGCGAATTAGAGGGATTCCGGTAATTTGATAAGAACCTTTACCTCCTTTAGGTGTCGCACCGCTTCCTATTTTTACCGATATATCTTTTAACTTTTTAACCTTCCAGCTATTAGGTATTTCGCCAAATTCTTCATATCCAGAAAATGAAAAAACAAACTGTTCTTTGCTAGGAAACTCAAAATCCACAAACCAGCGCTTATAAAGAGCCTGAGCAGTTTCCTCAAGTTTCTGATTGAGTTGCTCATTGAGCTTAATGCGCTTAACAATGGTGTTGTATTCGCGGACAATTTCGTGTTGTTTGTGGATAGTGGGAATGGGTAGTTCTACATCGCACATTTCATCCCAATCGAAAATCTCGCGTACACTACCATGCGACTTAAAGCGTGCATAGCGATCAAATTCAGGCCGGCGAAACCACATCATTAAGTATTCAGGCTCTAGCTCTCCATGGTCGGTAATTTCAAAGACAGTGTATGCTTGAGAGACCAGAGCTTCATTATGGGTATCTAGCATGGCAATACCGATTTTATCACCACGCCTTGAGGTATCAGGAACATAAGTAAACTGTTGACGTTTAACGACTTTGTATTTAGTAAAATCAGTGCCAACGGTGTTAGCAATGGAGTTAATAAATACTTTTCGCGTTGAAACGCCTAAGAGATTGTCTGTTTTTCCTTCAGAATTACGAATATCAATTTGTCTTATATAAGGGCGTAACTTTTTATAGCCTGATCTCATAGCCTAGCTCCTTAAATACGTTTAACAGTTCATCCTTAGACTGAGCTTCGGCTTGCAGTAATTCGCTAAACTCACTTTGTAGCTGAGTCATTTTGTCAGAAAAATCGATATTTTCATCGCGATTGATAAACTCAATATATTTACTGGGCACTAATGAGTAATCTTTAGCTTGTATTTCTTCCAGACTAGCCGAGTAACAATATTCGGCAATGTTTTCGTATTCACAGGCAAAGCGAGTTTCCTGCCAAGTATGGAAGGTATTAACAATATCTTGGATATGTTGCCCTGAGAATTGTACAAACTTTTTCTCAAAGGGTTCGCCCCATTGCCGTAAATCCATAAACAATACTTCACTTTCACGCTCACGATAATCGCGGGTGACATCACCATGCGGCACAGTATGAGCTTTTTTATTTCGATTTAAAATCCACAAGGTCACACTGATGTCAGTGGTATAAAACATACTGCGCGGTAACATCACAATTGCTTCTACCAAGTAATTGTCCAGCATCGCCTTACGTATGGCTTTTTCCGTACCATCACCTGATAATGCGCCATTAGACAAAATAAAGCCCGCTACGCCATTTTCTGATAGTTTGGATACAATGTGTAAAATCCAGCCATAATTAGCATTACCGATGGATGGAGTGTCATAACCGTTCCAGCGTGGATCATCGGTTAATTCATCGGCGGCGCGCCAGTCTTTCTGATTAAAAGGCGGATTAGCCATAATAAAATCGGCTTTTAGGTCAGGATGCTGGTCTTTGGCAAAGGTATCGCGTGAGGCTGCACCTAAATTGGCAGCAATGCCGCGTATCGCCAAATTCATTTTCGCCAGCTTGTAGGTGGTCGTGGTTTGTTCTTGTCCGTAAACAGAAATATCTTTGCGGTTGCCTTTATGGCTGTCGACAAATTTCATCGATTGCACAAACATACCCCCTGAGCCGCAACACGGATCATAGATTTTACCTTTGTAGGGTTCAATCATGGTGGCAATTAAATTTACAATGCTTTTTGGGGTATAGAACTCGCCTTTGCCTTTACCTTCTGCCAGCGCAAATTTACCGAGAAAGTACTCATAAACGCGCCCCACCACATCTTCATGCTGACTGTTGATGGTTTGAATATTGTTGATTTCATCTAACAAGGCCGATAGTTTGTTGGCCTCTAAATCCAGTCTGGAAAAGTAGTTATCGGGCAATGCGCCGGCCAGCGCTTTGTTTTTCTTTTCGATGTCGTGCAAGGCAGAGTCAATTTTGACCGCTATATCGTCTTGCTTGGCATTTTTCTGAATATAGCTCCAGCGGGAAGCTTCAGGCAGGTAAAACACGTTGTTCATGGTGTAGAACTCGACCATATCAATATATTGGTCGCCATGTTCAGTAAGGATTTCCTGTTTGCGTACCTCAAAAGTATCACTGACAAATTTTAAGAAAATCAGGCTGAGGACTACGTGTTTATATTCTGATGGTTCTACGCTGCCACGTAATTTATTAGCTGAGTCCCAGAGTGATTCTTCAAAGCTTTTTTGCTTTGCGCTTGCCTTCTTTGCCATGCCATTCCTTGAATGAAAAATTGATATAACTTACTTGCTTAAAACCTTATGGATGCAAATCATATCAATTTCTAGTCACCTTTTTTAATTTAATTAAATTTATTCTTTAACTCTATTTTCCAGAACAAAGCCATTTTTATCTGCAATAGGATCATAAACTTAATTTATATAGTTCAATATTGCTGTAATAGCGGTGCCAGCATAAGCATCATGCGCGATTTGTAATCTCTTAAAAGTTTTCCAATGCATGCCTTTAGGTTTACAACCATTTCCATTAAGAAATCCCGACTTCCAGTTTAGCTTTTCTCTGATTTTATCCACTTGCCTGGCTGCTCTATCCCAATCAGGCTCCCTTTGGCTAGAGTAGCTGAGTTTATGGCATTTCCGGCAAGCAAAGTAATGATTGTGTAAATATAATAGTGCGGTACGTTTATTGCAGCCTCTGGCAGGACAAGAAAACCAGTAGCGTTTCCCTCCATAATGGCAATTGGTTGTTTGTAATTTAATCGAATAAGTTTGTTTTTCTTTTGGAACATTGTCGTAACTTATTCTTGCTAGTTCAGGTTCTATTGTTACCTTAACCCTTTTTATCACTTTGCCTCGCTTTGACCACCTACAAGTAAATCTTGTCTCATTAGCTAACAAACCATCTCGCTGCCAATTCCGAATATCAATTGATAAAGCATCTTCTGTTGTTTCTAAGTCTGTTTTTCTGCCACTGCCATACCCGCCCATGTATTTACCTTGTCATTTTTACCGAAATCATTAATGAAATTTTATTATGCAAGCTTGCTTATGGCTTATTTTCCAAAACAAAGCCATTTTCATCGGTCACCGATTCCAGTGTTTCTAAGCGCCAGGATTGAGTTTCTCTAAGCGTTTTAATGGCTTTATAGAGTTCGTTATCTAGCATCACTTGGTATTTCGCTAATGAGTCACGCAACTTACCTTGTAAAATTGACTGCTTATCTTGAACCGACCGCGCAATTTCAAGCACTAAAGGTCGTTGTTCCGCTATTTTTATTTGTGAATGAGAGAAATTTATTAAGTCTTCAATCCATTCTGCTAAATCTTCAAAATTTTCAATATACTCCTCGACACTTTCCTCTTCAGTTTCAGATTCTTCTGCCAGTTGTTGATAAATAAGGGGCGCGCACTTTTGTATTTCTTTTAAGTTGTTTAGTTCCATATCATCATCTAACTGATAATATTCTTCTCCAATAGCTTTATATCTTATTAATTGCTCTTGATCGTACTCAATTAAATCCTCTTCTTTTATCTCATTATCAGTAAAGTTTAAATTTAATTCATTGTTGATCATATTGATAAGGCTAGAGTCTTTTTGATTAAGATTTATCTGAGCGGTTTCTGCTCTCACTAATCGCCTTTGCCGCCATAAGCTGACTGAGATACGTTCGACTAATGATTGTTCTAATGTACCAACGGGCTTCAATTCGCGCCGTAAGCCATCAAGCAATAATTGGTATTCAGCATCACTTTCTGTTTTTAAAATGAGTTGCTTGGAAAACAAGCCATGTTTTAGGGCATTATTGGCTATGGCTTGCTTACCTTCTTCTGTTACCGGTCCCGTAGATTTTAGGGAGTTATTTTGATTTGCATTGATTTGAGCTGCCGAATTATTCATTGTTATCTCTTATGATGCGGGTTGATATTGATTGCAAATGACTTCAGTATTAAGCCATAGTGGGTGTTTTTTACTAACCGGGGCATTGATCGTGCATTCCCCAATTCCCCTTCCATCGCCTACTTGGTCAGGAGTGAAATGCTGACATTGTTTGCAGGACACTGATTTAGGACCAAATGTAGGGAAAGTCTGAGCATTTCCTTCTGGAATGGTTTCAGGGTAACGCGCCCATGATTTAGCATAGGCACTTAACTGTTCTAGCGAATACCGACCAGCGTAAATATCAGTAATATCATCCGCATCGCAGAAGCGCCAAAACTGCTGTGCTGATAAACCGGTTTTATACGTAGCTTGCCTCAATAGCTGAATAACTTCTTGATCAGATAATTTTTGACTTGCATCATTGCCGCTTGCTAAACCTGCTAATCTGCTAATTTCATCTAGTTTATTTTCTTTAAACCCTACTGCTAATCCTGCTAAATTGCTAATCTCCGTTGTTTCTTGCGTTGAATGTGTAGCAAAGTAATGGCTAATATCAAATTTTGCTGAGGCTTTCATTAAAGTACCTCATCAACTGAATAGGCTTTAACGCGCCATAGTTTTTTTCTGACTTTATCATCTACCTTTATTGGCTTTTCTTCAATCACTAGATAACCATGATCAACTAGCACAGCAATAATATCGCTGGCTTTCTTTTTACTTCGTAACGATGCAGGTCCAAATTGATAAATTTTTGCTGGATATATGAGATCTATTTTTTCTTCTTTAAACCATTCCAGTAATTTCTCCGCTTCCATGAGCTCATCACTATCTAATGCCGCTTGTTTGATACGAATAGCTTCCGTAAGATAAAAATTCATTAACTTTATACCCAGCGTCATATAGTCAATACCAATATAAGTCGCTGTCGGGTTTTCAAAGACCTGAATAATGCTTGCTAAACGTGCAGCATGCTCTGATGCTTTGCTGGCTAGGCCACTAATTTGTCGATAAGCGCCTTCTTCGGCTTGCTCGGATTCGACATAATTGCCAAAAGCAACCCAAATAGCTTTAGCCTCTTGAGTCATTTCCAATGGTTTGTTAAAAGCAACGCCTCCGGTTTCAGAATCAATAGCCCAGCTCTGCATTAATTCAAGACTACGCTGCTTATAGAGTGATACGTCTGCGTTATGGGATAAGTCCTCGTCAACATAAAAGCGACTCCCTTTAGTTGATTCCGGTCGTACACATAAGAAGCGAGATAAAATTCCTTGATCTGAACTAATGGCATCATTAAGAAAAGAATCAGCAACACGCGGTTGCATCATTAAATGTGCAGAACAACGTCGATCATACAATATAGAAGCACCATCACCGGCGCGTACGCGATCAATAGGCGTGCCATCCCAAATCCGCGATAAACTTGCTACTGTCTTTAAGCGGTTTTGTTCATTCATCGCTGACCCACCTAACATACCGCCGCCTTCATCGGAAAAAATACCAGCACTCGGTTGACCGACAGCCAGCATTTTAACTAAGCCTTCAAATGTTGGATCACCAGGGAAGATAATTGGCTGTATGGGTTTTTCTGGCACTATTAATTCATTCAGAGATGCTTTTAGTTCTTCGCTTGAGCCTTTCTTAGATTGATCTTTGCGGTTTTTTTCATAAACTTCTAAGTCAATATCATAAGACTGTAAATCTTGTTGATAGCACTCATATAATTGTTTCTGGAATTCCTTATGTCCTGCCATTGCCCAGCGATCTACCGCACTTTTACGTTCACCCGACTCGGCAATACTAATAAAAAAATCAGAGAGAGGCGATATTCCACCATACAGCTTTACATTAGTAAGTCCTTGAACACAAACAGCCGCACCTGCTAAAACAGATTGCCCGCATAATGCTGACGGTGCCTGTATAACGCGCTCAATACTTTTTGCCGCAGCACCTAATATTTCACCCAATGCCTCTAACGGATAAGGTTCTGCTTCCGGTGGCTTACGTCGTAAAGGTTCTATTTCCAAATTAGCAGGATTAGCGTATTTAGCAGGGGGTATTACTGATTTCACTTTTTCCTGATTAGCTGGTTTAGCAGGATTAGCAACAGTCTGTGTTTTAGTTTCAGGTAAAGCATCTATGGCATTAAGTCGGTTAAGCGCGTTCATTACACGCCTCTCTTTAAATAATACTCTGTTACTTTCTGTATGCGCTGCATAGCCAATAGGACTCTGCTACGATCCGCATCATTATCAATAGGAAACATTGATTCATAAAATGCACTGAGCCATTGCAATAAAATAAGCAATTCAATTTCCAAGTCACTTTTTAATTGCCGATCATTAACAAGTATTTTATGTTGTGTTTTTTCTTGCGGCGTTAATGGTTTGTAGTAAATATCTTTAATCGATAATCCTACAGACTCTAAAATATCTTTAGGGTCACAGTGATGTGAATGGCAGACCATTATTAAACGGCTGGCACCATCCGCAATATAAAGATTACGGTCATTACCGCCATGAGCGGGACACTGAAGACGTACGCCTTTCCCTGATTTTTGGGCCGGCTTGGTATTAGCTGCTTCAATAGCTGCGACTACTCTATTAAATACATCATTCATAGTTACCTTCCGTACTTTTAGAATGGTAAAATAAATGCGTTATATTTCGGTTGCCCGTTTCTGTGCGGGCTTCTTTTTGTCTGTTCATATTTCCTCAACAAGTAAAATCACTGTAGTTTTTGTCGGGAAGCCTTATAAACTCTGGTAACTATCCGCATACGACATGCGATAACGCCTATCTGTGCCCAATTATCCTAATTGGTAGCCGTTTGCTTGACGCGGATAATGAGCAGTTTTATAGACCTCGTTTAGCGTTTAGACATTCAATAAATGAAGGAATATGCACAAGGAAACTTCTTGCACTAACTTTGACGAAAGCTGATGCAAAACCATTTTGTTCTCGTTGTTTGAAGAGCCAGTTAAATTCAGAATCAGTAACTGGACAATCAGAAGATAAAGCGAATTTATTTTTGGGGATATATTCGCTAAGTGATGGGATGTTTTGGTTTGTGGGTATTACTGTGGTGTTCATAAAAAAGCCTCACGGGTTGTTTAACATTGTGAGACTATAATATTAGAGCAATACAAAAAAAAATTGCTAATGGCTAAATATCCTAGAAAGCTAACTAATATCCTGCTTGTTGTCCATATTTCTAAAGTATCGATCGAATCGTTTTCTAAAAGCACCTCTATCTATCGAGTTATCTAGTCCTTCAATAGTCAATTCGCTCACTTTTTTTCCACTTTTTTTGCCGCTAACAATAAATCCATCTGGGGGAAATTCCATCATGAAAAGCATTAGCTCGCCATATTGAGGTTTTCGGCTAAATTCATGAACAAAAGCAGTAAAACTTAAAGTAATTGCTTCATAGCCACCATTAGACCTCCTTAATGTTTTCATTGTTATGTTTTTGACTCTGTTTTCTGTGGGGCTATTTACTTCTATTTTAGGATCGAAACAAGGCCTCCCATTTTTTGAAATATTTGTTAGAGCCACCTTATACCAGATTAAAGCTTGTACCTCCATTGCAGCAACCCAATGAAGATTAAAGTAATCTGTATATTTTAGCCCCCTATTTTGCGTAGCTTCAACCCACTCTATAAAAGTAGGCATATGCATTTCTTTGCCTTTATATTTGCTCATTAACTCGGCTAATGATCTTTCAGTTATTTGGCTATTTTCCTGATAAGATAACTCAAAAGCTTCCAGCTCTTCGGCTATAAAAAAATCTGGCCATGTTCCTGTAATAAGTTTCTCATACATAGGCGTTATTTGCTCAAAGCATTGGAATTCTGGGGATTGCAGCAAAAAACACTTTCCCTCATTTAAAAATAGGTCCACATTGCTTATTTCTCTTCTAGCTAGTTCTTGCTCATCTATTGACCGAAATAAATATTCGCTTAAATCACCAAATAATCTATCATAAACACCTATTGCACACTCCTCCCAAAAATGAATACTATATCGCTGTTCAATCTTATCTTCGGAAAGAGGTGTGTAATAGCTTATTGCGGTTTGAATATCCTTAATTCTTAATGGGACAACGTTACTGAATAATGATGTAAAACCACGTTCGGACGGGTTTGAGTCATATTGATTAGCATCAAACACCTCTTGTTCAGCTAATTCGATTATTGTACTTTTATCCATAGGTACTCCATTACATTAGGGTTACAAGCTAATCGATTTATTCATAGTATCATTAAGCAATTGGCTTTTATGTTCTGTGCATAAATGGGTATAGCGATCAGTACTAGCTAGCGATTTATGCCCCAAAACTTCAGCTATTTCTTTTAATGTTTTACCGTCTCGCGCTAAGGTACTTGCTGTATCGTGACGCATATCATGCCACCTGAAATCTTGGATATTTGCCGCTTTAAGACATTTAGCCCACTGTTTTGCATAATCAAATGGTTTTTCATGATTCACGATCGATGGAAATAATAAGCCAGTACCAATTTCACGATACCTTCTTACCTCTCCCATAATAACATCAGGTATTGGCGTGTGGCGTGTCGTACCATTTTTAGTATCATGTAACAAAGCCAAACCTCTCTCGAAATCTATATCAACCCAACGTAGATTTTCTAGTTCACCCTTGCGCATCCCAGTGGTTAAAGCCATTAAGACTTTTAGATAAAACTTACCACCAATTGCTTTTGCAGATTTTAATAAGCGAGGCTTTTCTTCATCAGATAAATAACGGACACGTTTATTACTTACTTTAAGTGAACGAACACGCTTACAAGGATTTTCTTCTATATACTGCTCTGTAATATCACCCTCTTCCTGCTGTAAGGTAGCATAATCGAGAATTGAAGAAATAACAGCCAAGTATTTATTATAAGTAGCTGGAGCCTTTGATTTTTTAACTTTGAGTTTTTCGCGAATAAGTTCGGGAGTGATTCCAGATAAAAGAATTTTACCTAATTGATTTTCCCACCATAGAACAAGCCTAACTCGATCATGGTCTTTGCCAGTCCACCAATGCATATATTCATCAGCCAAACGGCTAAATGTAATTGTGCAAAGTTTAATTCCCTTGGCTTCATTCTCTTGAGATTCTAAAACGGTACGACTTCCCCATGTTTTAGCATCGAATTTACGTCTAAAGGTTTTTGATTTTGTACTTTTACCAGATTTGGTAATAATGGTGCGATAACGGGTATCGCCATTTTGGAGTGTTACTTTTCGGATATGAAAATTTAGCATGCCGTGTTTCCTCTTGAAGAGAAATAAACAAAACTACTGTAGTTATTACTGTAGTCGCCTGTTTAGTACACAGTTACTGAAACTTAAAATCCTTTCTAAGTCTTTATTCTTAATGAATAGTTAGTGGTGGGTCCTGCGAGATTCGAACTCGCGACAATCGCATTAAAAGTGCGGTGCTCTACCAGCTGAGCTAAGGACCCTGAAACTATTTGAGTATTATACATCGCTTTTTAATCTCTGCAAGTA
>Ga0209494_1000572_pt1 | contig 16404 bp, 12 predicted proteins | sample EN1Hudseemescosm_FD_184628 | JGI IMG/M metagenome (GOLD analysis project Ga0209494, IMG submission 184628) | Methane-oxidizing microbial communities from mesocosms in the Hudson Canyon - EN1B Hudson Canyon (SPAdes) (version 2) | ecosystem: Environmental > Aquatic > Marine > Cold seeps | place... | reverse complement strand
CCGTTTTCAATTTTAGTTTACATGGCACTATACAAACCACAGGTTTTATAAAAAATTAGAAAATTACTAAGCTATTTTTATTGGTAAGAGATAAGACTATTAAGTTAAGCTTTTGTAGCCTTGATGAAACAAAGTGGAATCAAGGTTTAGCTGATGTTTTCCTTGATTTCGTTTCACTGCATCAAGGCTACATTTTTTATTCTCTTTAGCCAGTGGTTAATTAATAGTCATGTTAGTTTATTTGTATTGACCTAAACAATGCTTTCAAGCAGTAAGTGGTGGTCATAGAATAGTTTCTGTATAAGTTGGTTACGATTTCGTGCCAGTTTTAGCAATCTAAAAATAATTTGACTTGATCAGAAACGCCTTAAGTAACTAAGGGATATAAACATGAATAATCACATTATTAAAACTACTTTATTACTTGTACTTTTTCAAAGTTCTTTATGTCTGGCCGTAGACACGGTAAAAGTTAATGAAAAGGATGCTCTATTTTCTGCTTTTGATCAAACCTTACCTATTATTAGTTCAAGTTATATTGGCTGGGAAAGTAACTGGAAATGGGCAGGAGCGACTGTACAGCCAACTCATAACATACAAAATAAACAATACACTGATTCTTCATTTTCTGGCCAAGTGAACAGCTTAGACATTAAATTTACTGGATCAGTAACCCCTACGACGAATAATCTCACTTGGAATTATAATTGGATAAAATCTTCAACTATTCCTGATGCGATAGGTTTTGGTATTCAGTTTAAGTTGGATTTATCCACCTACTCAACTCATCCCGAACTATTAGCTGACAATTCTGGCTGGCAGTGGAAAACTGATCAAAATAAATTTATTAAAGTTGTTTTTAACCCTAGACCTAAAAAGATATATTTTGAGCGAGGACAAAAAAATAAGATAAGAGTCCTTTTCTTTTCTGATATTGCTGCTGGATCTCAATCATCGACTATGACAGTTACAGGTGGAGACAATATTAAACTTTCAGGCCCAGACAGCTTGGCATACGAGACTTCTGAATCTTCGTGGCATAAAGATATTCTCTCCCCCATATCATCCCCCATTGACTTATCATATTTAAATAAAGACCATATTCCCGCTGGCAAAAAAGGCTTTATTAAACGAAAAAATGATCAATTATTTTTTGAAGATGGAACTCCCGCTAAATTTTGGGGGGCTAATATACAAGCATCAGCTCTATTTCAATCATCAAGTACTGATATAAAGCGTCATGCTAAACGCATTGCACAACTAGGTTTTAATTTAATTAGAATTCACCACCACGATAGCAGCTGGGTAACGCCAAATATTTTTAAAGATCAAAATAATAATACTCATGAACTTTCAGGTTCAGCACTTAAAAAAGTTGATTGGTGGATTAAGTGCTTAAAAGATGAAGGTGTTTATATATGGCTTGATTTACATGTGGGGCGAAGATTTACAGAAAATGATGGTATCACTAATTTCTCAGACTTTTCTAAAGGAAAAAGCCATGCTGAAGCAAAAGGGTTTAATTATTACAATAAAGATGTTCAGGCTTTAATGCAGGCTTTTAATAAAGCCTATTTAACTCATGTTAATCCACATACACAATTAGCTTATAAAGATGACCCAGCTGTTATTGCCTTACTGATTACAAATGAAAATGACCTCACCCAACATTTTGGCAATGCTCTATTAGCTAATAAAAATGTCCCCATTCATCATTCTATTTTCTCTAAAGATTCTCAAGAATTTTCAAGTACTTCTGGACTTTCTAAACACAAAGTAAGGGCAACATGGCTAATGGGAGAATCAAAAATCTATTTAAGCGATGTAGAACATCGTTTCAACCAGAAAATGATTGATCACTTGGATGGACTTGGCGTTAAATCATTAATTTCAACCACCAATAGTTGGGGACACATGGGGCTGTTTGGATTACCATCCTTAACAGATGGCGACCTTATTGATGCTCATACTTATGGCAAAGCAAATGAATTAAAACTCAATCCTCGATACGTACCAGGTTTTTTAACTTGGCCTGGGGCAGCACAAGTAACAGGTTATCCATTATCCATAACCGAATGGAACATCGAGCCATTTCCTGCCAAAGATAGATTTACCGCACCTCTCTTTGTTGCCAGCATTGCTAATCTGCAGAGTTGGGATGCCATTATGTTATATGGATACAGCCAAAACCCTCTTGGCAATAAAGGCTACGGAAGTAATTACTCTTCCTACAATGACCCTGCCATTATAGGGTTGATGCCTGCTGCTGCACTTTTATATCGACAAAACCATGTATCCGCAGCAAAAAAATCATATGCATTAAAGCTAAGTAGAGACGATTTCTTTTTTAACCGACAAGACCCGACAACGTCTAAAACAATTAGAACACTTTTAGAAAAAAGTCAGTTAAGCATTGATATGCCAGCAACACCAGAATTACCTTGGTTAAAGACAAGTCATGCATATAAAGACGGTTCAATTGTCATTCATGACACTAATAAAGACTTTATTCCAGCTGGACAGAACTTTGTAGAATCAGATACAGGGGAATTAAAACGTAACTGGGAAAAAGGAATCCATACAATTGATACTGAAAAGTCACAAGTTGCTTCAGGCTGGATTGGTGGAGAAACAATTGAATTAACAGATGTTACATATAAAATTGACACAGGGAATGCAGTCGTTGCTGTTCAAAGCTTAGACAATAAAGCTATTCGTGAATCTAATAAAATATTTATTACCGTCTTGGCTCAATCAAAACCAAAACAAAAAAACCAACTTCCCTTTCTCTCTGAGCCTGTTACAGGTCAGCTAAAGATTTATGCTCGCAAAGGAATGAAACTCTACCCGATTAATCGTATCGGTAAACTAAAAGATCAAATACTAGCCAAGCAAGATAGAGACGGAAAATACAACATTAACTTATCTTCTGATATGAAGTATCACTGGTTTGTATTACAAAGTGAAATGCCTGATTTTGCAATCACCGCTCCTGTAGAGGCTACTGAAGGTGATCTTATTTCGATTAAAACAAATGCTTCAAACTGGGCCACTCAAATAAAACAGGTCGATTTTTGGAAAGATAATTGGAAATACCTAGCTGGAATTAAAAATTCTCCTTATGAGTTTAGTCTCAACAATCTTTCAACAGGTGATCATATCCTTCGTGCTCGCTTGTTATTTAAAGATGGCTCTAGATCTGACGCTACCCCTATGAACATCTTTATTAAAGAAGCGCCTTTCAGAATTTCAACACCTTCTACTGGCAGTACTTTTGTTGCAGGGAAGCCTATTGTTATTCAAACAAATGCAACAAAATGGGCCGACGATATTAAACAGGTCGATTTTTGGAAAGATAACTGGAAATATCAGGCTGGGATTAAAAATGCCCCCTACAAGTTTAGTATCAACAACCTTTCAGCAGGTGAACATATCATTCGTGCTCGTCTGTTATTTAATGATGGAACTAGAGCTGATGCAAAACCTATTAAGTTAAATATCATAAGCACCACCATTCAGAATTGATTTACTCCTACGGCCTAGCCTGTCTAATTAAGGGCAACCAACTTTATTGTCCTTAATTTAATCCGATGTGAAATCATCAAATAATTTTGGAAATAATATTCTTGATGAATCCAAATCAAATCGAAGAGAAACAGGTCCTTTAGGTGTATCAGAGCTTAAAATGCCATCATCCGTTAGTTTTGATAGGATTGTTCTAGCGCTACGTTCTTTATGACCTGTTACTCTTACAGCATCGCCTCTAGGAATTTCTCCATTACTAAGTGCAGCATCCAGAATATACATGGACTCTGGTTTAAGCTCTTTGAATTTCACATAGCTCTCTAGTCGTTTTTTTAGATGAGAAAGGTCAAATAAGTCTGTCATAAATTCAACTTGATCAATACTTAGCTTTAAAAACCAGTTTGTAAAATCAACCAATGCTCGTAAAGATAAATTACCTCTACCATCAAGATCCCCTTGCCTTTTTGTATCGGCTAAATTCATCATGGATCTATATTCATTGGGCGCATTCAAGCCTCTGGCAAGCCCTCTGGATATCGACCACAAACCCGAAGCACCTATTCCTGCCTGCAAGCCCATTGCATGGCTCATTAATCTGCAAACGCGACCATTACCATCTAAAAACGGGTGAATATATGCAAGCCTATGGTGGGCTGAAGCAATTGCCATAATTTGACTGCTCTTTCCCGTAACGTGACTATATCTATTTTCAAAATACCGCATAAAATCTTCAACATACAGCCCACTAGGAGGCTGATGATGTCCAACACTAACATTATGCTCGGCAGTTGACCTAAATTTACCAGCCTCCATTATAATGCTTCTGTTGTCACTTTTAACTGTCAACAAACTTTCGTTTGCACCGCAGTAAAACTCTTTGTGTAACCATAAAACAAATTCAATTGAAGCTGGGTTCTTAAGCTCTCCATTTATGTACATTCTATCAATCTTACTTTGAACTCTAACATGTGCTAAAGCCTCTATCTGTAGATTTCTTTTTTCGTCATTATTTTCAAAATCACTATTAAGTGCCCGCTCTATATCTTGAAGCCTTGTATTATGTCCTTCAATAAGATTTGAGTAGTAACAGTTCATCATTCTGACAATGGATGATAAACTTGCGGCTGTTTTAGGGTTCAACCAAGCACTTAAATTGGATGATTTCCCGACAAGGTCCGCTACTAAATCCGAAGTTTTTGCAGGGATATTTTCACCAATTAAGCAAGGCTCAATTCGTGAAGGTGATTCCAATAGTGACATGCCGATTCTCACTCCGTATAAGGTATTGAAATACAATACTTATTATAACTTATTTATCTATTTTTACCGATTACCATACCGATATTAGAATATATCATAACCAATTGAATTATATAATTTATTAAAGATTCCTTACACATTTTTTGCCGATGTATATTATCTCCCCCCTGCCAGCTTAGAAAATTAGATAAAAACAACGCACTTTCACAGAGACTTCAAATAAATATGTCATTTTCATCCTCTACCCACCCTGGTTATCTCGGACATACACCCATTTCAAAATTTCTCTCAATTATTCTTTGTCTTTTAAAATGAGATGATAAAGCCTTAAAGAATTCTTAATAAGGCTGAAATCCATTTGAACCTTAACAACGCCTTTTTTCACTCTATCTTGAGTTGAGTCAACATTATCAATAGTGCGTTGAATACAATCAACCAGTTCCTCCACATTGCCTGTGGCTGCAAGCAGACCTGTTTCATCTTTAATAATTAACTCTGGAATTCCTGATACGGGTGTTGATATTACGGGTACTCCTGATAACATTGCTTCCATTAATACAACGGGGATGCCATCCAAATCGCCTGAACTATCTTTTTGACAAGGTAATACAAAAACATGTAGAGACTTAATAAATGTTGCAATTTCCTGATGATCTATAGCACCTAAAAAATCAACTTCTTTAGAACTTAACCCTAAAGAATGGGCTAAGGATTTATGTTCAGCCAATAGAGGTCCATCACCTACAATAGCCAATTGATAAGATTTGCCTTGTTTCTTTAAGTGTGCCACTGCATTAATTAAATGATCAATACCTTTCTTTTCTACCAATCGAGCCACCACACCTATTTTAGCTATATCTGAAGGTGTAAAATCTTGCCTTAAACTAAATTGAGCAGGGTCAACCCCACAATGTAAAACTGTTATTTTTTCGCCATCAGCGCCTTTTGAAATAAGAAACTGACGGTTATATTCAGAAATAGTAATAAAAAATTTAGCACGGTTTACTTTTTCTTTTAGCAACCACCCCCGCTGAAATAAGTCATTCGCATGTGCTGTCACACTAAAACTAATGCCAGCAAGGGTTGATGCATACATGGCTAAATCAGTAGGAACATGAGCAAAATGGACGTGGATATGCTCACATTTTTGCTTAAGCAATTGATTTGCTAAAGTCCCTGCATAAAAGAAACGATAAACTAAACCCATGCCTAAGCGCGTAAAAGCACCTGTATTTTTAATATCCTTAATCAGTAACAAAAGCGCTTTAGCATATAAGCTTGGGTGCTTTAGCAGAAGCTGAAGCTGATCTAAAACAACAGTCAGCATTGAAGTCTGATATAAAAAACTTGTTCGTTTTTTTAAATCTTGCAAATCCAAATCAGAAAATTTAGCTTGGTTCTCATGCACAGAAAAAGTGGCAATATCTAAACCCAGCTTTTCTAATTGAAAAATTTCGTTGTAAACAAAGGTTGCAGATAAAGCTGGAATTTCAGGGGCTAGGTAAGCAATTTTCATTTACACATCCCCATGTGTTTTTTGCCAAACAGCAGCTTGCTGTTTGTTTAAGTCAGCGGTTGCCTGAGCTTTGCCTTTAAACAAACAAGCCCATTGGTATTGATTAATAAATTGGCGTAATTCTTTATCTTCAAAACGTGGCGCTTGTTTAAATGCGCTTTTTAGATATCCCCAAAACATAGCCATTCCTCCAATAAAATAAGGAGGGTGAAGCATTCTGAAGACCGACGAAGCCAACATATAAACAATGCCCGTCCCCATAAAGTATTGCCCAAACCCATGCCGCATACGTCCTGTAAAAATACCTACCTGACTTGATCCCATTGGCCGCAAATGAATAAATTGTAAATCAGGCTCATCCCAGCTAACAGCAACCCAGCCTAATTGCCGACAGCGATGACAATCAATTCCATCCCACATTACTTGCCTTACAAATCCACCTATTTCTTCAAAACAACTACGTCGATAAAATTTAGTCATACCAACTGACATTTCATTGCCACATTTTTCGCTGATTAATTCAGCCGTTTTTTTATCTTTAAAATATGCTTTACCACTACAAGTACCAATACGTAGATTTTCATTCATCCGTTGTATTAATATTTCAAAATATTTTTCTGGCAAATCTAAATCAAGATCAAACTTACAAATAAATTCAAACTGATCAACATCTATAGCATCATACCCATAATAAAAGGCTTCAATAACGCCAGGTCCAACGCTACGATGCCCTCTATTTTCCCGAGTCAAAATAGTTATAAACTCATATTTTTCAGCATATTCTTTTAATATAGAAGGGGTATCATCCGTAGAGCCATCATCAACAATGACCCATAAAGCTGGCAATTTACTTTGGTTAACAACACTATCTAAGGTAATTCTCATATAGTCTGCTTCATTGCGACAGGGAGAAATTAAAACGTAAGAATTATCAGTCATGATTATTTATTTTGCTGGAAAGAATGCACCCTAACTTAATAAAGTGCTTTTTATAATAAAGGATTGAAAGGTGAGCTAATAGAAAGGTTTTATTAAAAAACCTAAAAACAGGTTATTTATACTCAATCAAATATTCTTTATTATTTTTAATTTTATTTATAACAAACTTTATTATCCCCAGAAACTGGGGAAACTTACCTAACACAATAGTTATAGAGTAAATTAATTTTATTAAAAGCTTTTCATTTTTTATTTCACATTTAATAAATACTTTTAGGATTTGTAATATATAAACTAATAAAAAAGCCAATACATACTGATTAATTACTGCTAAAAGTAAGCATATTATGGGTAAAAAACCTGCCCAAAAAATAATACTCAGTACTTCTTTCTTTTTAAATTTCTCTGCTGATTGCCCATGTAAGTAAAATGAAGAAGCATAAGCATACCCCCCCCGTTTCGCCCTATTCCACCATTGGGAAAATTTAGTCATTTCTGCATCATGTAAAGTCATTTCAGCATTAAGCCTATAAATACCCCAACCTTGTTGCCTTAGCCTGAAACACATTTCAGGTTCTTCCCCTGCTATCAAGTTATCTCGATAGCCATTCACTTGTTTGTAGGCAGCCAACCTTATTAACGCAATACCACCGCATGACAAAGCCTCTCCTTGTGGAGCATCCCATTCAATATCACAAAGTGCATTATAAATAGATCGTTCAGGAAACCTTTCTTTCACTCGACCACAAACTACCGCATAGGTAGAGTTTTCAACCAAGAATTGGCGACCTTTTGTCAGCCAATCGGAATAAATTTCGCAATCACCATCTATAAATTGAATAGCACTTAAACTTGGATACTTTTGAATTAAGTAACTAGCCCCGGCATTCCTTGCTCTAGCTGCTGTAAAGGGTACCCCCATATCCAAGGATAAACAGATAACCCCTCGTTTTTCAGCTTCTTGCAAACTATTATCAGATGAACCTGAATCAACATAAATGATATGTTCAACATGTCCAAGCAACACCTCTAAGCAGGATATTAAGCGTGGCCCTTCATTACGTCCAATAACCACCGCAGCAATTTTAAAATTATTAATTGATGTATTCATATATTTTTATACTTCCAAAACTAAGACAACAACCACCTTAAATAGTTAAATGAGTCATTAAGTTACAAAACACATCGAAAACTATCGAGTTGGAGTGGTAGCAAAAAAGGTTTTAAAATATAAAGCCCAGACCACTAGACTATGTTTAATTGGTACTTGCAAAGAAGCGTTAAACCTTCCTCTTAGAATATTTTTAGTCAACTTAATTATATCGGCTAATGTCAATAATAAAACATTGTTAAGCGCAGTTAGAAAACCATGGTTTTTAGCAAAATACAATAATTCACTTTCAATTTGTAAAACCTCTATTTGATTACCACTTGTTGTTAAATCATTGTCTGATTTGGCACTTTCCCCTCCAATATGAACAACAGAAGTATCAGCAAAATAATGCACCTCCCAACCTGCTTTTTTAGTAGCAAAGCAATGGTCAACCTCTTCATAATAAAGAAAGTATCGAGGATCAAATAACCCCACCTTTTCAACCACTTCTTTACGAATTAAATAATAACAACCGGGCACCCAATCACATTGTTGGGCCGCATTATGGTCCCAAGACATATCATCAATTAATTTGACTTTTTTAAAAAATCTCTTCAGTCCCGTACGTTGTAAAAAAATATTAAACGGGGTTGGGAAATATCGGCAAGAGGGTTGGAGCTCTTCATCACGACCAAAAAGCTTAACACCCAAAATACCACAACGTGGACTGTTATCCATGTATTGAATGGTTTTATTAATGGTGTCTTCTGAAACAAAAGCATCCGTATTTAAAAGTAAAACATACTTTCCTTTTATATAAGGCACACATTGATTATTCGCACGTCCAAAACCAACATTCTTATCATTAAAAATTATCTTACAATCAGAAAAATCACGTTGTAATAGTGATGCTGATTCATCACTGGAGGCATTATCAACAATAACAATATTCATAGATATTTTAGATGCTGAATTACGGAGGGCCTTTATACACTTATGTAATAAGTTAGCTGTATTATAGTTAACGATTATAGTAGTTAAATCCATATTAACCTTACTCAATAAACTTCATAAAATAGGTAAGTCTTAAAATATACATATTAGAAAATAAATATTATCTAATATCTTAAAAACCATACCTCACTCTCATCTCTTAACAAAAAAACATTCACACTCTGTTATTACAATTATTAATATTTCCACCCCTTAATAAATACATTAATCACTAGCTTAACTTTTTAATAATTAAATTCATACAAAAAACCTTTAGTTTAAATATATTACTATTTATTTCTTTATAAAATCCAACTTCGGTAGCTCCCTTATACAATTTCATTTCCCATTTGCTTCAATTGAAGTGAGAAAAAGTTTAATCGTAGACAGTGATCGCTGCTTATAATAATCAAGTGAACTAAAATCCTGTTCATCAATAGCACGAGAACTCGTTGCTAATAACTCACCTTTTTCTAAATCTAAATCCTTAAACCTAAAACCATAAGCACCATCCGACTGTTTGTTAGGTGACTTAACAGGTACTACACACTTCCTTAACCCTACCGTATAAGAAAAGCCAACGACTTTAGGGTGGTATGATATTCCAACAAAAGGCGTTCTCTGCCCGTAAGCCATTACACACCCATGTAACCGCATGGAAACAACAAGCATAGCGTCCCGATAAACTGCAGCTATACCAGTTGGGCAAGTTTCTTCATTGATACATGCAATGACAGCATTACAGTCTCTATGATTCTCCAGCATATCCGCAATTTTTTTATGTTCGACCCTATCATCATCACCTCTAATTGACATAGGCATAAAAACTATATTTGCATTATGTTCTTTTGTTAATGCAAGTAGTTCTGCCACAATCCAATCATACCATTCAGGCTCATCACTCCAACAACTGGATAAAGAAACAGCAATATATTTCTCCCCCAGCTGTTTTGGAAAACTTATCGGTTTAAGTTTACTAGCGTCCAACCATAAAACTAGATCACCTATTGTTTTAATATTAAGTTGGGGGTAGAGCTTTCTCAAAGTAATTTCAGAAAGCATATCTCGTGTATATATACTTGGTAATGTTGATTGACTAAGAACTTTTTTAACTTTTCTTTTTATAGCCCAATCATAATCAACTCCAGGCTCAACAGATACACCAATAAAAGCTATGTTAGAAGAAAAACTCTGTGACAAAAAATTACGACACTTTAATATGATTGCTCCTTCATTATGCTCAATAGCACCGCCTCCTGAAACAACAATCGCTTGATTTCTAATAGCATCAACACGGCTTGCATCACTGGTCCCTATAACCTCAGGCATATCGGGCTTAGCATACCGAGAAAGAACATCAACACTATAATCAACTCCTGCCGCCTTTAACAAACTATGATAAGAAAGCGGAATAGCTTCATCACCTGCATTACCAAACCCAAAGGAACCACAAACTGTTAATTTTCTTTTAAATATATTCATGTTTATTTCAATAAAATAATAATTTTTTGCAATTGTTCACCACTCAATACTCCTATTACAAAAAAAGGAGTAAACAGTATTTCTCGAAATATTGATAAAAAATAATATTTTTTCATCATGATAAGAGAAACAATTACTCTAAGGGTTGGGTTTAATGCAATAGCCCAAATAGCTGCTTCAACGCCATATAAAAAGAACATTAAAGGAACAAAAGTATATAGTCCTATCACCTGTGAAGCAGCTAGAATACTCATTAATTTAGATTTTCCATTAGCTAAAAATAACTGTCCCGCTAACATAAAACCAACAGAGGCTAGAGATAAAGACAAAATTTCCATCATCCAGCCTGCATCTTTATATCTCTGGTCATATAAACTATTAATTATTAGACTTCCCGATGAATATAAAAAACCAGCAAAAAACATAGAAACAATATCTATTTTTGCTCTAATTTTGTAATAAATCTGCTGTATTTGTTTTGGTTGCTCTCTCACAACCTGGCTTAATACTGGAAAAAAAACTGAGGAAACTAGCTTAGTGATAACATCTTTTAATGCATTGGCTAAAAAAAAAGCTATTGTATATACCCCTAAAACCTCAGCTGATAATAATCCCCCCAATAACAACCTGTCTCCTTGATTTAGTAAAAAACCAAATATAGATGTTAGAAAAACCCATTTACCAAAATGAAAAATTTCATGCGCTGCTTTTCTTTCCCAGCGAAAACGACAAACACCACCAATATTGACAATGTGTGATAACAACATTTTTGTACTTGTAGTCATTATATTGCCATAAACTAAGGCCCATATTTCCTTATGCTGCCACGCCCAATACAACATAAAAAAAAGTCCTATCAACTGACTAAGCAGTTCGATAGTCACTAATTTTCCCATCATAAACTTTCTATTTAACACCAACATATGGATAGAATTAAATCCAGAAATAACGGCTGTTACAGAGACAATCGCAAGAATAAAAGGCAATTCAACATTACCGTAAACCAATTCTTCAGACAAATAACCTGTTTGACCCAAAAAGTACAAGCCATAACTTAAAGATAAAGCAATTACAAAAATCAAAAAACCCCTAACAATTTGAATTGTCCAGGCTGTATTTAAATAATCTGATTCTTCGCCACGTTTACTTTGGATAATATTTTGCAACAAACCCACATCTGAAAACATTGCTAAGCCGCCCAGAATAACGGTAACAATCGCCATAATGCCAAACATTTCAGGTACAAGTAGCCGTGTCAAAATAAGGTTTCCCCCAAGTCGAAGACCTTGAGAAAAAATATGACCAACAATAACCCAACTACCTGAGCGTACAGCCTTTTGTTTTAATGTTTTTGTCATGAGTGATAAGGGTTACAAATAAATTTTAAAGTTATTTTTTTCTTTGTTCTAAACAGGCCAACTCAAGTGCTTCCTCAAACTTCGAAGCTGAATTCTCCCAAGAATAATCAGCAACTGTTTTTTCTGCATGGTTAGAAACCACTTTCCATTGCTCTTCAGGTAAATTTAATACCCATCGTATCCCCTCTACAACAGCTTCAACATCATCAACATCAACTAAAAGCCCATTCTCACCTGATACAACACCTTCCTCTGGCCAACCTGCCTTAGTACTAACTACTGGCGTTCGACAAGCCATCGCTTCCATTGCTGGCAAGTTAAACCCCTCTGTTCGACTTGTTGTCACCCAAACATCGCATTGCGCATATAATTCACGCAACTGTTCTTGGGGTGGAGAATAATGAAATTCAATCTGATGATCAAACTTATCATCAGGCATATAAATACCAAAACAAATCACTCTCAGCTCAGGAAAATATTCACGAACTTTTTCTATTGCCTGGAGAGTAATATCCATACCTTTAGAAAAAATAGTCCCATATAAAAAACCAATAGTCGGAATATTTTGTTTGCTCCTGGGAACAGCAAAAAACTGTTTATGGTCTACAGCATTGCTAACTAACATCGAAGAATAATCACCATATTCTTTTGTCATAACCTCTTGGAGCCATCGTGCTATAACAATTTTTTGCAGAGGTAATTTATACGTAGCACGGACTCTTTCTACTGGTAAATGAGGAAAAACTTCATGGCCTTGTACGAAATAAACTTTTGCACCTTTACCTTCGCTTAGCTTGTTAACCCATTCAGCAGTTTCCCACCAAGTAGCGATTACAACATCTGAATCAGGTAGATCAGAATTGATTATGGGTCGAAAACAATCTAAAACTCTGTAATCAAGACCTAAACCATCCAAATGAGATTTATAAAACAGTTGTCTATTAGGCCATCCTTTTCCTTTTATAAACGATTTAATACACTGCTTGAACCTAAGTTTCTGATGTGAGGGAGAAATAAGAAACACTTCATGCCCCATCATAGCTAAAGCTTTCGCATAAATAGCGACAACCTTGACCCCACCAGACATATTTGGAGGAGGTAATATAAAACTAATTCGCATATTTTTGATTGATAAATATCGGTGATATAAGTACTAATATTTTTGAGTCAACCTTTATAAAGCTCAAACTACTAAACAAGTCGACATCAAATAGAAAGTATAATTTCATCCCTTTACCCAAAGGGAGTGATCATTCTGTTTATTTATTTTTTGGCAAAGTTTTTCTTCCTATTAAGCTTTATTTGTTCAACACGCCCAATTAAAGCTCCAGCCAGAAGCCACGTCCAAGGGGTAACTGATGCATTAGGCAACAAATCGACCATACTGATAGCCATTAACAATGACAATCCACCTAAAATCACCCTTTCACTATTATTGTTAACATATCGAATTACCCTAAAACATCGAGTAACAGATAAAGCCAAAAGACCAAATTCAGCTAAGTAACCAATTAAACCGTACTCTCCTAAAACAATAATCCAACGTCCATCAGTAACGCTCAAGTCCTTACCTGTCTTATTATCATAAACACGATTACGGCCCCATGAGCCCCACCCGAAAAATAATCGTTCACGTGCACGAGATAATAATAAATCTTCATTTTTCAACCTAAACAGCAATGACTCTGCTCTTTTTTCATTATATTCAGCTATAACATTAACCATCTCATTACCTGGGAAATAATTACCAATCTTCATCAATGGAAATATAAGTACAAAAATAACAATAAACTTAGCCAATTTAACCTGAGTATTCGGCTTAATACAACAGACTAAAGAAACAATAAAAATGGCATAGATTATTGATGCCATGCTTTTACAAAAGAATAAAACAATACCAAGATAGATTAATATAAACCCTGAACTATACCCAAATATTGTTCTACGATTTTTCCAAAAAACTGCAGATGCAACCACAGAGGACATAGTAAAAAAAGCAACCCATAGGCCATGTCCTAAAAAAACAACAGGCCGAAAACCACCATTCCGAATTTGTTGGCCAAAACCACGAGGGGAAAGACCGTAAATCCATTTATGAAGCTGAGGGCTTAGTCGTACTTCCAATAACATAGGAAATGAGTAAAAAACTCCAGCAACAACAAGTACACGCAACAAGACTTCATGTTCATTAGCATTACGTAATAAATTCATCCCCAATAAGAATGGTATGATAAAAATAATTTGCCTTATCACCGCTGATAGAGCATCGTAGTATTCTATGCTCTTTATAAAGCGCGGTCCTGCAATAACAGGATCAGAATTTAATAAAGCCGTAACAAAAGGACTAAGAATATAGGCAAATAATAACCATTTTACTGCACCAAGTTTAGGCAATAATTTAATTCGCTTTCCTATAATAAATTGGCAGACAAAGAGGGCAGCCAAGTTAGGTACAGAAGCTTTATTTAATGGTGGTATAAGTGGTAAATCTACAGCAGTTTCAACTGGTAATAGCAATGCCCCAGCTAATATGCTCCAGAGTGTTGCATTTGCTATTGGAAGACGCTGATAAAGCAAAATAATAACAATAGGCCAACTAAATAATACGAAATATGCAAACCAATTCGGGTTAATAATTCCACTCCATTAAAAAATCTTATATATTTTTAAATTCTTCAATCTTTATTAAAAATAATTATTAGTCTTAGTATTGAATGACTGCTCCACTGTTTATTATTCTTAGTCTATAGGATATTGATATGATTTCATTTCTTTACCTCGACTTTTATTTAACACCATTCCTGCAAAATTAGTCCCTTCAAGGATTGATAATGAACGCTGTACTTCATCTGGTGTTGTCTTACCATCTTCAACAACCAACAAAGCCGCATCAAACTGGTTCATAAATAATACTGCATCGTCTGAAGATAACAAAGGCGGTAAATCAAACAAAATAATCCTAGATTCATATCTACTTTTCAGTTCATCTACCAAAGTGTTCATTTTTGGCAAAGAAAGAAGCTCAGATGATGCATTTGTAGTATGCCTACCAGGTAATACTACTAAACGATCAAACCCTGGATTAACTAACATATCTTCTACAGGAACTTCAGAATGTAGATAATCAAGTAAGCCTTTTTCAACATCTAAACCAAACTGCCAGCCAACTCTTGGATTCCGTAAATCAGCATCTACAATAAGAACGGTTTGGTTAACTTCCATTGCAATAGCTATAGCCAAATTTGCAGTTACAAAGGTTTTTCCACAGGCTGCCGTTGGTGCAACAACGGCAATACTAGTCCACTCTTTTTCACGCACCTGTTTTAATACATCGGTGCGTAATTGACGAAAAACATTAGCATGTGGGTCATTTCTTAGTCCCATAACCAAACGTCGTTCTCGCATAAGTTCTGGTGTAGCCTTAACCTTACGTGTTCGTGTGTACTGTATCGACGGATAGGCTTGTTGTTCGTTGTAATTAGTCAAAACTTAACCCTAAAGTGAGTGATTTTTATTCTTGTAATCATATCCGCCCCAACTTCATCATCACAGTTGCCCAAATCAAATCAAGGGACATAACAAAAAAATGTGTCACTGCAATAATGACTATTATCGTAACCACAGCCAAAACTAGTATCAATTTCTTCCTTCGATTACGTATTGCTATATCTAAGGGTGTATCTATATAAGGTATAACAACAATAGCGGGTATCCCTGCAATTCTTTCTAGAGATTTTGGCCCTCTGACAACTTCGTTCATCAGTTCTAATAATATAATGAGTCCCAAACCAAAGCCTAAACCTAAAGCCATTCCCATAATTGCAATTTTCACCCTATTTGGTTTCTCCGGCTTTTCAGGTGCTATCGGAGGTTCAATAAGGGTAAATGTTTCACCTTTTTGCTCTTCTTCCAGAGTCTGAGCTAACTTTGCAGCTCTATATTTTGACTCCATTTCTGCATATTTATTAAGACTTGTACTACGCCTTCTTGCCAAATTATAGTAATCCTTTTCTACCAAAGGTGTTTTATCTATACTTTCCTGTAGTTCCTGAATTTTTTGCTGTAATTCTTGTTTAAACTCATATAAATATTCTATTTTGTGCTCTGTACTTCGAATTTGGCTAGTTAAAGTGATATAAAGTGCACTCCCTTGATCCACCTCCTTGCTAGAAATAGCTTCTTGGTTTTCTATTTCATTCCACTCTTTTGTTAATGTACCAACTCTTTGTTGTTGCTTA
>Ga0209494_1000571_pt1 | contig 16405 bp, 27 predicted proteins | sample EN1Hudseemescosm_FD_184628 | JGI IMG/M metagenome (GOLD analysis project Ga0209494, IMG submission 184628) | Methane-oxidizing microbial communities from mesocosms in the Hudson Canyon - EN1B Hudson Canyon (SPAdes) (version 2) | ecosystem: Environmental > Aquatic > Marine > Cold seeps | place... | reverse complement strand
AGTCCACCACCGCACCAACACTTATTATCTGGCCTGTTTTTGTAACCATACGTCTTGTAATCAAAGATATCGATAGGAGGCTTTACCCACCGATTCAACCACTCAATCATGTCCTCTTCCCCATGCCGTAATCCGCTGGCAATTCCAGCTTCCTCAGTCTGCTCAGGTACCACTCCGCCTTCTCGATGTCCTGGAGCGGATTCCCCTTATGCTCATATCGCCATAAATACTTCAACACCTGACCCTTCAAAAAACCCTTAAATTGCACCTCGCTCATCGACGCTTCGATGGCCACAATACACTCTATTTTCGAGTGCGTATAATGCGCTGGTCGGTTCACTGAATCCTCTGTTTTCTCCATAGCCACCACTTCACTCATCCCAATCAACTCCCTCAAATAATCCCGTTATCACCAAAACGCCCAGCCCGATCGTAATAAAAACCGGTGCCAAAAGAATCCCAATCAACCATCCCACCAAACTCATCCATGCCTCCCATTAATCTTCTTACCCCTATTTCCAATCTTCTTACCCCTATTTCCAATCTTCTTACCCTTCCAAAAACAACCCAATCTTCTTACCCTTCCAAATCTTCTTACCCTTGTGGATAAGTCGAAGAATCCAGCTATAGCTGAAAAGTCAATTCCAAAAAGCGCACCATATAGTAAGGGTAAGAAGGGTAAGAAGATGGTGGGATAATCCCCCAACACTCATCTTCTTACCCTTCTTACCCTATCCCCCCATAGATTGGCTATTTTGTGTGGAAATAGTGGCATTCTCATCTTCTTACCCTTCTTACCCTTCTTACCCTTTATAGTCATTCTTACCCCTTTTACCCTTAAATCTCTAAAACTCGTCTAGGATGGAATAAACGATTGGTCTTCCGTGTTGGCCGCTCAACCGCTCCATATTCCACACCTTCTTAACCTTGGCAAATTCACCACCATAGTCAGCTAAAATACGCCGAACACGCTTCGCATTTCGACCATGCGTTTCGTTCATAAACTTGACGATATTCACCTGGCTAACACTACCCGATGAGATGGCCTCACTCACCTCATCAATGTACTGCTGATCTTTGGCTATCTGAACTAACACGTTGGTATCGGTAAACTCATCAGCAACCGATAAACGCCTGTCGTCATCGAACTCAAAAGTGATTGGCTCAAACGCTCCACGAACCTTATCTGGTCGAGTCGATAGTGATCGTAGCTTGGTACCTTCGTGAAATGGCTCAAGGTAGATCATATTATCTACATCAGACCGCAGATCACCTGTCCCCTCATAGATTAAGTTGTCGTCAGCGTCCTTGTACTTGTTGGTGTGGCATAGACATATGACGGTGGCACCTTTAGAGGTCAATCGCCTTAAACTCTTGTAGAGGCTCTTAGATTTCCTCTTATCGATCATATCGGTCAACTTCTTGAGCGTATCAATAATGATCACGGTGTTCTTCAGATCTTCAAGTGGTGAGGCGTAGAGGCTGCTCATTAACTTATTGATGTTGGACCCTTTAAGATCGGGTGTAACCCAGTGGATGCCTGATTCTTCAGCCTGTTGCCAATGCTTCTTTGAGCCAACACCCGATATGTCCATGTTGATGTACACAACTAGGTTTTCTTCCGCCAACTCCCTCGCCAACTCCATAAACAATAAAGTCTTACCCCCATTGGCTGGCGCTGGGAACGCCGACAGGTGTCCCTTAATCACTAAATTATCAACTAACCATGTCGGTTCGGCGAACTGATCTATTTCTTCTTTGGTCAGACGATGCTCATCGAGCATCTCCATAAATGTACCGCTGACGTATTCACGCTCATTATCAAACGCCTCATCAACTGCGACATCTTCTTCAACGTCACCACCCCATCCGGCATCCCTTGCCATCTTCAAGATGCTTGGGAAACCAACATTACCCCGGCTGGAATCGTCAGTGAACGAGTTCCAACGCTGGGCGTGGTTGCAATTTAAATGCTCTGGATTATCGGACTTGGAAGACCACTCCGCCCAAAGTCGTAAGCCCTCAACGGCACCGGCGTAGGCGTTATGAATAGCCATACCGACCATGATCCACTCGTCGTGGTGCATCGCTGGATCCAACGCCGTTAAAGCGTCGATTATGACCACCTTTTCATCATCGGTGGCACAACCTATGCCCCAACCGGCTGATTCACCCTTATCGACGCTCTCAGAGCGCTGTAGAGATGCTTTTTGCTCTGCCAGACCTAACTCGGTGGCAAAAGCCTCGAACCGCTTAATAACGCCCTGTGCTTGGTCTGATGAAAGTGTGTCGAGTAACATCATCGGCACATCACCGATGTCATTTCCGATGTAATGGTAGGGCTTGCCGGTGGTGGCGTGGTTACCCCACACGACTGCCTGTTGCCCTTTGCCTAGAATCTCAACTTGGCACTTGTTGCCATCGGTATCGATGTAGATCTTAGAGGCTAGTTTGGTGAACGGTTGCTCTGTTCTGCATATAAATAGTGTCTTTGGCGCGTTGCCCACCCTTTCGAGGGATTGTGGGAACAGTGGTCGAAGATAATCAACCATCCGCTTGGCGAGTTCCTTATTACGACAATCTACGTCGATACAGGGCGTATTTGCCGTTAATAAGCCAATTGACGCATTAGGGTGCAGCTTGGCAGCCTTTAACATCTTCTTGGTGGTGAAATTAGACCAATCGGAATTGATGGGTGCCTTTCCGTTAGGTTTGACCGGGATAATCTCGTAGCCGAAAGCTATTAATTCCCTATGATATTCTGCGTACATCGTGTTCTCCAGTTTTTAGGTTCTCCAGTTTGAATAAAAAAGACCCCGAATATATCGGGGCCAAAGGCCGCTTGAGCGCTTGCCGTAAGGGATGGCCGCCACCGAGGAAAAACAACGACAGAGCTAACTGGAGGGAAAACACTGTCTGGGTGTGCTGTTAAGGTGGTGGCGACCATATATCTGTGTCAATCGAAGATGTCGGGACGGATATCGCTCTTCGATATCTCGCCGTTGGTGAGGCGTTCGATCTCGACCGCTCTTCGGATTGGAATCTTGTTCGCCCTGAACCATTGGTTCACCGCTTGCGGGGTGACATCTACTGCTTTGGCTAGAGCGCGTTGCGTTGGAAAGTAATCCTTTAGTTTCATCATGCGGGCTAGACTAGATGAGAAACAGACATTAATCAACTAATTCTTTACTTTCATTGAACTAAAAGTGTGTCATATGACTCATAGTGATTCAGTCCGTGTAGATATTAACCTACAATATAGCCACCGACTGAAACTAAACTGGAGAGATAGAAGTGGTGAAAATCGAAGAGCTGAACAGGTACATCCTTGCCGCTCGAAAAGAATCACGCATGACGCAGCGCGAGCTTGGCAAGCGGATAGGGGTCACCCCACAGGCGATAGGCCAATGGGAGAAGTCCGTGCGTGACGGTGGGGTGCTGCCTCCCCTTCGTAGAATCAAACAGATGGAAGATATTCTGCGTGTTGATTTTGGAGAGATTGAGCTGCCTGGGGATAACCCTCAACATATCAATATGAACTTTTTCAAATCAGGTGGTGTGACCGATACACTCCTTGAGCGCCGGGTAAAATTGATCGAAGCGATACTTCACGCCGATGAAACCACTCTCGAACTGGTAGAAAGAATAGTCACACACAGATAACCCCCCCCTAAAACCCACCAATGCTGTAAAAAACCCAGTAATTCCGCAAAATCCCCAGCCGCTATTTCGGTAGAGAGTAAAGTAATACTTTACATTTAGTTTTCTTGCGATATAATCGCTCCAAAAGAAAAGTAAAGTAAAGGAGAAACGCAGTGATCGAAACCATAATCATATCCGGCATTCGTCTGGATGCTGACACAAGCAAGCGAGTGTTCATCTCGACGGATAAAAGATTCGTCGTTCCGATGAGCAAGTACGGTCTTCCGACCAGTGCAGATCTAATTCAAATCAGCATCCCACGCGACTACGCCGAGGTGAAGGCATGAGAGAAGAATCATGGATTGAATCAATTCTGACCGGACTAGCGATGATCGGTTGCGTGGTCGGTGGGTACGTTCTGATGTTGGTGGTCGTATGAGGGATATGCAAGAGATAAAAGCGCTCCTCCAGAAGAATAACGAAATCCTATTGAAGTTGGTGGAGATCATTGGAGACGATACTGAACCAACGTCGGAACCGACGTTAACAGTGGAAACACCACCGGAACCAACAAAACCTACGCTTGAAGAACTCCAAAACAGCGTCAGGAGCGGCCTCGCCAGAGTATATAAGCGAGGGGAAGATCACGCAGCACTCACGACTAAACTCATTGGTTTACCTTTGAAGGCTAATGAGATGGACGAAGCGCAGTGTATCGTCATGCTCGAAGACGAGGCTATCCAATGAGAATACTTAGTTTAGGCGCTGGCGTAATCACCAAAATAATAGTCCCAGTTAGTGGGGGGAAAGACTCGCAAGCGTGTTTGTCACTCGCTATTGAGGAGGTTGGTAAGGATAACGTAATTGCTGTTTTTAACGACACTGGTTGGGAACACCCGCTGACCTACCAACACCTAGACACGTTGGCTGAGTACCACAACATCACCATTAACAAGACTGTTGGCGGGAAGAGAGGAAAAACCTTACCAGAGCTTATCACTGAGATGGGTAGGTTCCCATTCGGAAGGGGTCGGTTCTGCACGATGTATCTGAAACAGTATGCCTTACGAGATTGGTACAAAGACTATCTGTTCGATGGCGAGACTAAGTATGAGGTCTGGTTCGGTATGCGAACAGATGAGAGTGGTCAAAGAGCAAGGAAGTATTCCCACATAGTCTCATCAGAACTGTACGACCTAAATGACCTGTTCCCACAACGCTATAACAAAAAGCTACGGGCGACGATGAAGGCGAGGCTGCCCATTGTGGACTGGCCTACTCAGGAAGTATTTACCTTTTTACATGATAGAGGTGAGCCTATAAACCCACTCTACAGCGAAGGTACGAACGACAGGGTGGGGTGCTACCCCTGTATGTTAGCTGGGAAAAAAGTACAAGCAAAGATGTTATCAACCCCTTTCGGGCAACAGAGATTGGAAGAAATAAGAGTGCTAGAAAAGAAGATAGGAAAGAAGTATGAGATGCACGACACAGATCAAGGCTCGTGTGAGTTATGCCGAGGGTAAAAGATGACCAAATCAAAACAACAGACATATAGCGGAGTTATCCAATGAGTGAACACGCTAAGTTCTCGCCGAGCAGTTTGAGCAGAACGAAAAGTTGTCCAGGTTCACATCAGCTCAGTATTGGACAACCCAATATAAGCTCACCCGCCGCCGAGCGGGGAACGATGCTTCACGCACAGGCAGAGCTGGCAATCGAAGGGCGGCCATTCAGTTTGAGTCTGTCTGAGGAAGATCTGGCGCTGATTCAACCTTATATAGATTACTGCCTGTCGCTGAAGAAGATTAGCGACATCGCTGAGACTGAGCGGCAAGTGCAGATATTAGGTGATAACTGTTGGGGAACGATTGATTTTCTGGCCATAACGGGTCCGAGGTTGACCATCGTAGATTTAAAAACAGGCATTATGCCGGTCGCGCCGGACTCGATTCAGCTCAGAGCTTATGCGCTTGGCGCGTTAAAAGAGTTCGACTTCGTCGGCATAGAGACTATTCACCTAGTGATCATTCAACCAGCGGTTAGTCCAGAACCTCAGATCCATCGGACAACACCGGATGAGTTGTGGAGATTCGAGAAAGAGCTGACGCAGATCATCGAGATGGCCGAGGACAAGAACCCGCAGTTCCGAACAGGTTCGCACTGTCGATGGTGTAGTGCTAGTTCGGTTTGTGTTGCCGCTTTCGATGAAGCTACAGAAATGGCTACAACCGATGTAGCCAAAATGTCTCTGGAATCTGTCGGGGTGGCCTACGCCAAAACCAAATTCATTAAGGGCTGGGTGAAATCCGTTGAGGAACGCACCAAGCACGACCTAATGCACGGTGTTGAAGTACCAGGATTTAAGTTGGTGGCTGGGAACCGTGCCAGAAGTTGGTCCGACCCGGATATTGAAGCGAAACTGGAAGAGGTGTTCGATGAGAAAAGCTATGAGAAGAGATATTTATCTGTGCCACAAGCAGAAAAGTTGCTTGGTGGCAAAACCATATTTGCCGACTCTGAGTTGTTTGAGCTGGTGGAAGTTGGCCAAGGATTACCAACAATCGCAAAGGAGAGCGACAAGCGGGAAGCATTAGTGCTAGATCCGTTCAAAGATGAAAACTGAAACTGAAAAAGGAAAAGAAGATGTTATTGAAAAAAGTTAGATTAAGTTTCCCCGCCCTATTCACACCAACGGCGTTCCAAGGCGAAGGTGAGAAGAAGTTCGAGGCGACGTTTTTAATTGAGAAAGGTTCAGCGAACCACAAGATGCTTGAGGCCGAGGTTGAGAAACTCCTTGCCGATGACCTTAAAGGTATCAAGTTATCGTCGGACAAGATCTGTTTGAAAGATGGTGACGAGAAAACCTACGACGGTTATGAAGGGCATATGTTCATTAAGGCCGCGAGCAAGAAGCGTGTGTCGGTTGTGGATCAGGACAAAACACCTCTAACTGAAGATGACGAGAAGATCTACGGCGGGTGTTATGTGAATGCCATCATTGATCTATGGGCGCAGAACAACCAGTACGGCAAGCGTATCAACGCTGGTCTTCGGGGAGTTCAGTTCGACAGTCACGGTGACTCGTTCAGCGGATCATCGGCTGCCAGAGATGATGAGTTCGTCGACTACGAGCCCGAGTTCTAAATGTTGTTCGCCGATTTTGAAACATTCTCCGAATGTGACATTAAAAAGTGTGGGGGTGCCAGGTATGTTCGGCATCCTTCCACTGAGGCGCTCCTTTTTTCATTTGCCTTCAATGATGATGAGATTCAGACATGGGATGCGACAGAGGGTCCGATACCTGAAGAGGTTGACGAGTACCTGGTTAATGGCGGCGACATCTGCTTTCACAACTCAGCGTTTGACAGAGGTATTTTAGAACACGTTCTTGGCTACAGACTTGAGATCTCACGCTATAAGGACACGATGATCATGGCATATCGGCGAGGCTACGTTGGTGGGTTGAAGGATCTAGGCAAGGCGCTTGGGTTGGGTGTTGAACATCGAAAGCAAGCAGCGGATGGTTGGCGATTAATCCATAAGTTCTGTGTCCCGCGCAAGCCAACAAAGAAAGATCCAAGTTTGCGAGTGCTACCGAGCGACGCACCAGAGGAGTGGTTGAAATTTAAAGAGTATGCAGAGCATGACGTATTAGCTATGCGTGAATGCTATCGGAGATTGAAATAATGGAAGACATCATCTGGATGCTCGATCAGAAGATCAATGATAAAGGTATTCCTGTCGATACCGAGGCGCTAACAGCAACACAGATCGAGATCGAAAAAGAGCTGATCAGGTTGAATGAAGTCTGCGTCAGTATCTGTGGGTTCCGCGCCAGCCAGCGTAACGCAATAATGGATTGGGTTAAGGCTCAAGGGGTGCAGATACCCGACCTCACAAAACAAACAGTTAAAGAGACATTGGCCGGTGATCTGCCAGCGGATGTCAGGAAAGTATTAAAAATAAGACAGATGGTTGGCAAGACCAGCACCGCAAAAGTAGGACGCTTACTGAACTGGACCTGTGAAGATGGTCGGGTCCGTAACACGCTTCAATATTATGGTGCGTATCGCACCGGTCGGTTCGCTGGGCGTGGACCGCAAATACAGAACTTCCCCAGAGGGAGGCTGAACGAGCAAGAGGTTGAAGATGCGCTTCGGATGATTCGTGACGGTGAAACGTATCTAGGCATCGATGACCTGTTTGACACGGTGAGCAGTCTGCTGCGGGCGTTTATTAAAGCACCAGAGGGTAGACACTTTGTCGTTGCCGACTTGGCGGGTATCGAAGCTAGAGTTTTACCTTGGTTGGCTGAAGATGAAGAGACTTTGGACATCTTTCGTAACGGCGAGGACATCTATAAGTTCGCTGCTGCTCAGATCTATAAAAAAGAGTACGAGGACATCACCAAGAAAGAGCGATTCGTCGGCAAGGTAGCTACGCTTTCGCTCGGATATGGTGGTGGAATGTTAGCTTTTACGGGCATGGCGAAAACGTACGGGGTGATAGACATGGATGAAGGGTTTGCCGAAACCATCAAGACTCAGTGGCGCAGAGCTAATCCGAAGATAGTACGACTCTGGCGAACAGTTGAAAAAGCGGCTGTCTATGCGGTCAAGCACCCGAACCAGACGATAACTACCGCCGGTGGTAGGTTGAAATTCATCCACGACGGTGACGACTTAAAGATCATGTTGCCATCATCGAGGGCAATGCACTACCCGAAGTTCAGCTACACCTATGATCGCTATAAAGGCAACATCCTCACCCACATGGGCAGCACCGCTGCGGGGTGGGGAGAGCTAAGAACCTGGGGTGCAAAGCTCTGTGAAAACATAACCCAAGCGGTGGCCCGTGATGTACTGGCACATTCTATGCCGGAGATCGACAAGGCTGGATTTGAAATTGTCTTCCACGTTCACGATGAAATAGTGGCTGAAGTTGACGACGGTGACGAGAAACTAACATCTGATTATTTAGTTGAGTTAATGACCGACGGTCACCTGTGGACCAAGGGATTACCGCTGGATGCGGAAGGGGAAACTATGAAGAGGTACAGGAAATGATTTTAGAAAAGGACATCGAGCAGTATCTGTTGAAGCGTTGCCGTGAGCGGGGTTGGTACGCTCCTAAATTCACCTCCCCTGGTCGGCGATCAGTGCCTGATCGGATGATTGTGATGCCTGGGCGAATAGCGTTTGTAGAACTCAAAGCGCCGGGTAAAAAGGCAACACCAAAACAGCTCTGGGAACACGAACGGTTAGATAGTTACGGTTACCCAGTGGCGATAATCGATACCAAAGAGGGTGTCGATAAGTACCTCGAAGAACAGGCGAAGCTCAATGAAGAAGTCTGATCTACACGGTTATCAATTAGCTGCCATCGACTGGGTACTGGAGCGGAAGAGCGCCGGGCTATTCTTAGATATGGGCCTTGGCAAAACCATCACGATGTTAACTGCGTTAGCTGAGATGTTGAAGCTCGGTGGAGCGCATACGATATTAATCATCGCACCGCTGCGGGTATGCAAAACGGTGTGGGCAGAAGAGGCGAGGAAGTGGGACCACACCAAGCATCTGACCTTCAGCAAGATCCTCGGAACTAAAGCACAGCGTGAAGCTGCTGTTGCGAAGAAGGCTGAGATCTACCTGATCAATGCCGAGAACGTGGTATGGCTAACAAAGCACGTTGGCGGCGAAGGTTGGAAGTTTGATGTCGTTATCTTTGACGAATCATCGCTGTTCAAGAACCCAGCGTCTAAACGATTCAGAGCTGCCAAGGCGTTCATGAAGAAGGTGCAGCGGTCGTATATTTTGACCGGCACACCGGCACCGAAATCAGTACATGACCTGTGGTCACAGATCTATCTACTTGATCAAGGGATTCGGCTGTTCCGAACGGTCGGACGGTTTAGAGATGCGTATTTTGATGTTGATTTCTTTGGGCATAGCTACATACCGAAGGTCGACGCGCAGAAGAAAATAGAAACAAAGATTGAAGACATCGTGATGTCGATGCAAGCGAAGGACTACCTAACTATGCCAGAGAGAATCCACAACAACGTGTATGTCGACCTCCCACCAGTCGCTGAAGCGCAGTACGAGGAGATGCGTCGACAGTTGATGCTCACACTGGAAGATGATCGGGTTGAAGCCGCTAACGCTGGGGTGCTGGTCAATAAATGTCTTCAGATCACTAACGGCGCTATCTACAAAGAGGACGGCAGCTACCAGGTACTGCATGATGCAAAGTACCGCGCCTTGGAAGAGATTATAGAGTCGACCGGCGAGAACATATTAGTGTTCTACCAGTATAAATCTGACCTCGCCGAACTGAAGAAACGCTTCAAAGGCGAAGAGCTTGGACATGACAACGTGGAGCGGTGGAACCTCGACCGGATACCGCTTTTGTTTGCCCACCCATCCTCCGCCGGACACGGACTGAACCTACAGCACGGTGGACACATCATGGTGTTTTTTGGAGTGAATTACAATCTCGAAACGTACCAACAATCATGCGCTCGACTGCATCGCCAAGGACAAACCAAACCGGTGATTATCCATCACATTTTAGCCAGTGGAACGATTGATGATGTGGTGATGCAGTCCTTGGAAAATAAGGATGCGTCACAGAAGAATTTGATGGAGAGGCTGAAGCGAGATCTCTAACCCACCCTAGTGGGAAATAGCGTCAACACCGCTATTTAACTAGGACTTCCCAGCGGACGGTGGGAGTGAGTGGAAAAACATCCGCAGCCGGAGGCATTAGACCTCCTCCGAGAGCATGAGTATCAGGAAAAGTAGATCACGCTCTTTTCGGGGTCAGTGCTGATCCGGCGACTAACAACTACAGAGGCGAATATGGGAACTGAATTGGATAAAAGAAGAATGGTAAAAAAAGGTGGGCGGAGAAGGTCGCGAACCAACGCCGAGGTCTGCGCGGACAGATACAGTCCTATCGACATCGGCAGAGTGTGTAAGGTTCTGGGATTGATACCCATCCCTGAGAACGTCACGGTTCATGGTTTGGTAGACCTCTGGAACAACAACACCGATTATTATCTACCCCGGCACGATGATCGAGGGAAAGATCTCAGGACGTTGAGTAAACCAAAAGAACAGCAAGAGGATGAGGCGAGGTTATGGGCGGGAATATTGAAGGAAGTCTGATCATCGATGATGACGACAGTTTTGAAATGAAGCGTTGCAAACTGATCAAGGCGCTGACCGACTCGAACTGGGACCAATTTCTCGCAAAAGAGTTGGTCGGACTGAAGGTGATGGAGCTTCAACATTTAGTGTTGGCGTATGGTATTCGGAGGCCGAGGAAATGAACGATAAGTTGTGGCGCGACGAAGATGTCGCTGAATATCTTGGGGTCAGCATGGACACAGTCAGGCGGAAGTTGCTCTGTAAAAGCACCTTCCCAAAAGCAATACAGTTACCCACTGGGGGAACTAGGGGAGCGCACCGTCGGTGGGTGCCAGCGGAAGTTAAGAAATGGGTTTTGAAGCATAGGGGATAAAATATGAGTGTAAGAACGAGATTATCGAACGATCAGTATTATTATTTGAGAAATATATTAGCCAATTACGTCGATACCGACACTGGAGCTATGAGGCTTCGGTCGGACGACCTACTTGAACAGTTACAGATTAAGTTGAATGAGGCGTTTGTGGAGATTCCTACTGCCATCAGCAGTAGTCATCTACGAAGAATTGTCGCAGACGCTGGGTACACTCTCCGCCGGAACAGGGTGTACCGAACCTCGATAAAAGACTTGGAGACACAGATCGACAAGATGCTTATCCGACAAGATGAGTCCGACCGCCGAATGGATCGCATGGCAGCCTACATTAAACGCCGATTACCTGGTGAGGAAAATGATTAGATGAAATACCTAAGTTTATTTAGCGGTATCGAAGCCGCAACACAAGCCTGGCACCCATTAGGTTGGGAGCCGGTAGCATTTAGTGAGATTGAGAACTTTCCCAACGCAGTGCTGGAGCATCATTACCCTGATGTTCCCAACCTGGGGGATGTCACCAAGATCACTGAAAACAAGATTAAGAAACTAGGACAGATCGACTTGGTGGTGTTCGGCTCACCCTGTCAGGATTTATCAGTCGCCGGAAAGAGGAAAGGATTAGATGGAGAACGATCAGGATTATTCACCAACGCAATCAAGATTATCAAGTGGGCAAGAAAGCACAACGGATGCCGATACGCACTCTGGGAAAATGTCCCCGGAGCGTTCAGTTCCAATGGAGGCAAGGATTTTGGAGAAGTTATTAAGTTACTCTCAGGTTCTGAGTTCCGACAAGAAAAGTACCAGACAGCAGGAGTTGTTATCGGCAAAGAAGGGCTTGTCGAATGGCGTACTCTTGACGCGCAGCATTTCGGAGTTCCACAGCGACGCAGAAGAATCTTTGCTCTCGCAGATTTTGGAAACTGGGAAAGTCGAGGACCGATACTTTTTGAGCGAGAAAGCGTGTTCGGGGATTCTGCGACGAGCGGAGAAGCGAGGAAAGAAACTCCCACAGATGCTAGAGAATGCTTTGATAAGCAACGCACAGGGGTCTACGGTGACGGAAACGTAGCATCCACCATGTCGGCGCGAGATTATAAAGACGCTACTGATTTAATTGTTCAACCAAACCTATCCGCGCCAATCAGTGCCAGGGACTACAAGGGTCCAGGTACGGGTGGTATTAATGAAGAAACGACTAATAATATGGTTATGTTTAATGTTGATTCTATCGGTGGAAACTCGATGAAATCTAGCAACCCACATTCTGGATCGCAGAAGATAGACACAGCATCTACGCTTACAACATTCCCGCCAGATCCAAGCCGACCGAGAGGGGGTAATATGGTGGTCTACGAAAACCATCCACAAGATAGTCGCGTTAAAGCTATGGGTGATACTTGCCAGACGGTCAGTAGTACCTGGGGGTCTGGTGGTGGTAACGTTCCATTTGTGCAAAGGGGAGAACCCCTACCCTTCGACACAACATCTGTGACATCACCAACCAACGGCAATAATCCTAAGTATGGTGATCCTTGTCACACACTAGGATCACAACAGCACCCACCCGCGACAAGCAATGCTGGTGGTGGCGCGACATCCCAAAACTCGCAAGGATCTGGTTGGAATGAGGATGTGTCGTTTACGTTGAATAGTGTTGATAAACACGCTGTTGCCTATGGGGTGTTGGGAGACACTACCCCGAAATACAGCAAGGATGTCATGCCAACGCTACGAGCAGAGCAAGGTGGTGAGGGCAGATGCGTGGCTTTTACCCAAAACGATGGAGGTAGAGATGCGCCTGAAAACACAGCACCAACCTTGCGATCTGGTGGTGATGGTGGGATTCCTCAATCTGCGGTTGCGTATAGCGTTATGCCTATGAACTCAGGCAAAGATTATAAAGCGAGGGAAACTGATGTCGCGCAACCTATCATGGCTGGTGGGCCAGTGGGAGGTAATCAGGGGGGTGATTATATCGTGGACCAACCCCAGACATCCATGCAAGTCCGTAGGCTAACACCAAAAGAATGTGAACGCTTACAGGGTTTTCCTGATGACTTCACCAAGATTCCCTACCGCAAAAAGAGTGCAGATGACTGTCCTGATGGCCCCAGATATAAGGCACTTGGCAATTCAATGGCTGTTCCTGTGATGCGGTGGATCGGTGAGCGTATCAATCAAGCCGACTAGCGATTTCACTAGGCGTAGCGTTGTAATAGATCATTAGTGACTTTGGGTCTCGATGCCCGATCATTCGGGCGAGGTCCAGTACGTCCAGTTTCTGAGCGAGTCGGGTAATTGCTTCGTGCCGCGTGTCATGGAAGTTGAAATGTCCCATATCTGCCGCGCCTCGGTGTTGACGGTAAATTGCTCCAGCAGTTGCCGAAGTGATCTTCATTTGAGCGTGGATGACCTTACCAAAAAGATCACCCGCTCTATTCGATAACGGCACTTTCCTTTTATCACCGTTCTTAGAATCCGTGACTTCGACATAGCGCTCACTCAAATGTACACTACTCGGCACAACTGCACACAACTCCCCTAGCCTCATCGCAGTCTCGATTGCTAATAGAAACAACACAGCTACCAGGTCGGTAGAACTGTTTATCTCGCCGCCGGCATAACCCAAAGCGTCACACACCCGCTGGATCTCGTCATCGCTGATCCGTTGATCTCTGGGCCTTGGGTTCTTTGGCCTGGTTACGTCGGAGATTGGATTCTTCTCAACCCATTTCCACTCTATCCTGGCGCGATTGAAGATTACTGACATTAGACTGAGTTCACGATTAACGGTCCCACCACCGTTCTTCTTCAGTCGCTCGTCACGATACTTCCCCATATCATCGCTGGTAATATCATCGAGTCGCATTTGTGCCAGTGGAAGTCTGAGCATGGCATTGATTCGATCACCCTCTTGTTTCTTACCTTTTTTAAGAACTGTCACCTCGTCCCGGTAACGAATCAGCGCATCTTCAAATAGATAATGCGTGATTTCTCCCACGCCAGTATCAATTTCTATTTCAGTTTGCAACGCCCACCCTCTGGCCTCGGTCTTGGTCCGAAATGTCCTTGATTTCCTAATTCCATTCACGCACACTGACGCACGGTATCGACTACCGACTTTGGTAAAATTAGCCATTTCAGATCCCCATCTGAAGTAAAACTGAAGTAAACCATATCGCTTTTTACCCAGTTTTGCAACGAAAAACACAAATGGAGCTGCTGGTAGATCAGGCTAAGTGCTTGTTTTTACTACAAATACCCACTAATACCCATAAACGCACAAAACGTGTTCAAAGCTCATGGGAGACACCACTACACCCTGAGTTTACTGGGTTTGCGGAGGTACTGAAGTAAATCTGAAGTAAGGTTTTTTGAAGTAAATCTGAAGTAAAGTTTTTAGCCCTTCACTTCCCATCTTCCACTTAGTGACCGGCTATCGATGTGTGTGAAGGTTTCATACTTTCCAAAACCATAGGAATTAGGATACCGCTCGAATAGATATTTGTATACTCGATCCGGCGTTACCCCTTTCAATAATACGTCTGCTGCCTTCCCTTCAAGATGTTTTGAAAAAGCGCTTCCCCTCACAGCGGGACTAGCATTGTGCGATTTACATCTTACGCCGGAGGTGACGGTAATGGGTGTATTGAAATGCCGCCGCAGTTCTTCCAAGATCGCTATCAACGTCACATCCACAGTTGGATCGGTAGACTGTGGGCAGTTTCCGCATTGACATGCGAATTCGCTTCTCGCGAAATTCTGACTAATCTTCTGCACAATTTATCTCAACTCTATTTGGATGCACAGCGCGACCCACTGCCTCTCGTACTGCTGACCTCCCTGCACTGGGAATCTTGCAGTATTTAGATACCGCAAAGTCTGCTCCCTTTGCTATTGTTGTTGCGGCTGAACACCCAACTAATAAAGGTATAATCAGCATTATCACCATCGTGATAAGAAAGTATTTAGGTAAAGTCATATTACATCTCCCTCGTTAATTTAACGTAGTTGCTGACAGAATGATCGGACAGAGAATCTACCTTCTTATCCATGAATCCCTCAAGCATCCCAGAACCAAACTGCTTTAATCTGTGCCAGAAACTAGGATTAGTGACCAGCGACCCATCCCCATCAAAGTAAAACCAAAGACCAACATGACGATAGTTCCAGAACGACATGGGATGCCTAGTTACAACGTCGTTGTGATTTCTAAATCTGTAGACCTTGTCGAACTTGAAGTTAAATACAGTTTTGAAATCCCGACTACCCACCCTCGGTGATCCGAAGGTAAACAAAGAAGCGTCAAAATTATCTAAGCGACTCATAGCCAAAGTAGCCAATGCCGCTCCTAAACTATGCCCCGTCAGAGTAACCGTTCGGCCTTCTTGTAACCGGTCGTAATCCTCTTTAAAAACGTCCCACACGCTATCCAGTGCGGCTTTAAAACCTCTGTGTACAGTGCCGACCTCATGATCTGTTCCAACTGGCACTCTCTTAAACTTTAGGTCTGCCTTTATGTCTGCGAAATCAGTAATCTCTGTGCCACGAAAGGCAAAGGTCAGTTCTGTATCCGTCCACACAGTATAAAACTGAGTTCCGTTGACTGAATGGAAACAAAACCGTCTATCGCTGTGTTCTTTCTTAAACTCAAATGTATCTAGATATGCCATCTCCGCTAATCTAGCCATCTCATAGGCTTTGTTTTTATCCATAATAAAAGACCTCAAGTATGTTTTGCAAAATCCAAACTGCGACAGAACTTCCTAGAATCGCAAGCCCGATATACACGATCAATTCACCAGCGACTTTAAAATAAACCTTCATCATAGTATCTCGGCTAGAAATAGATACATAACGTGACCCAGTAAATACATGGTGTAAGCGATGCCCAAAAAAGCCAGTAGGATAGGGAAGTGGTGAGCGAAGTACACATTACAACTTGAGAGCTTCGATAACGCCTAGCTGCGTAGCGACCGCATATCCTAGCGCCCCATATACGCAGGCTTTTATTTGGATCAATTGCGTATTGATGCTGCCGAGCATTTTCTCTAGTTCGTCAATCCTCTGCCTGTGAACTTTTAATATCGTATCCATTTCGCTGCATTTCTCCGGTGTACTCATCGCATTAACTCATCTAGTTGTCTCTGGTATCGGTCTATTTTCGCCTTGTCAAGATTGCTTGGATTATCGAGCAGTTGAAGCTCAAATATCTTGTCCTCCAGATCGT
>Ga0209494_1000570_pt1 | contig 16417 bp, 9 predicted proteins | sample EN1Hudseemescosm_FD_184628 | JGI IMG/M metagenome (GOLD analysis project Ga0209494, IMG submission 184628) | Methane-oxidizing microbial communities from mesocosms in the Hudson Canyon - EN1B Hudson Canyon (SPAdes) (version 2) | ecosystem: Environmental > Aquatic > Marine > Cold seeps | place... | reverse complement strand
TTGGATTGAGCGCAAAGGATTTAAAAAAGAGATTATGGATCTTCAACCAGGGGATGAAGCTGGAATTAAAGATTTAACAATGGAGATTAAAGGCGATTATGCCTACGGTTTATTGAAAGCAGAAGCGGGTGTCCATCGATTGGTGCGAATATCACCATTTGATTCAAACAGCCGCCGCCATACGTCATTTGTGTCTGTATTTATATATCCATCATCTGATGAAGAAATTGAAATTGAGATTGACCCGGGTGATTTGCGCATTGATACATATCGTGCCAGCGGTGCCGGGGGGCAACATGTGAACAAAACGGATTCGGCCATTCGAATTACCCATTTGCCGTCGGGTATTGTAGTCCAATGTCAAAATGAACGGAGTCAGCATAAAAATAAAGCATCCGCTATGAAAGTATTAAAAGCACGGCTGTACCGGGCAGAAGTTGAAAAAGAAAAAGAAGCTATGAAGGATTTGGAAGATACAAAACTGGATATTGGTTGGGGGAGCCAGATTCGATCTTACGTTTTTCATCCGTATAATATGGTAAAAGACCATCGCACTAAAGAAGAGACGGGAAATGTTTCTGCGGTAATGGATGGTAATATTGATAAGTTTATTCGGGCCTTTTTGATGAAGCAACTGGGCCGAAATATGGAACCACAGGAAGTTTAATAAATATGTCAGAAGATCACAAAAGTTTAAAACAGATTATCGATTTTCGTAAAGAAAAATTACAAAAACTAATTGATGGAGGCGTGGATCCCTATCCACAAAAATATGAGCCCACCCATTTCAGTATAGATATTTTGAATGATTTTGAAAATCTGGAAAATAATGATGTGAATGTTGCGGGGCGCATTATGTCCCTTCGTAAAATGGGAAAAGCATCCTTTTTTCACATCCAGGACGGAAAAGGAAAAATTCAGGTATTTATCCGAAGAGATGACGTAGGTGAAGAAAATTATGCCCATTTTAAATTACTGGATATGGGTGACTATGTGGGCGTTCAGGGATATGCATTCAAGACAAAAATGGGTGAGAAATCTATTCATGCAAATTCAATTACGATTCTATGTAAATCCATTAGACCCTTACCGGTTGTGAAAGAAAAAGAAGGGGAAACATTTGACGCTTTCAGCGATAAAGAACAGCGTTACCGAAATCGACATCTGGATTTAATTGTGAATCCTGATGTGCGGGAGACATTTATAAAACGTGCAAAAATTATCCGTGGGTTAAGAGATCATTTAGATAATATGGGCTTTTTAGAAGTGGAAACACCGGTGCTTCAGCCCCTTTATGGCGGTGCAAATGCCCGGCCTTTTACCACTCATCACAATGCTCTGGATCAACAGCTTTATTTACGGATTGCTGATGAACTATACTTGAAACGGCTCATTATTGGGGGAATGGATCGTGTATATGAAATTGCCAAAGATTTCCGCAATGAAGGAATGGATCGAAATCATAATCCTGAATTCACTATGTTGGAATTTTACTGGGCTTATGCAGATTTTGAAGATAATATGAATTTGGTTGAAGATATGATTCAAAGTGTTGCAAAAAGTATAGATTCTTTGCAGGTGACTTGGGGAGAGATGGATATAGATTTATCCAAACCATTTCAGCGACGACCTCTTTTAGAATTACTCAAGGATGCGACAGGAGAAGATTTAACAGAAGCATCGGTTGAACAAATGGAAAAGATATGTAAATCCAATAATATTGAAGTGGAAGAAAATGCCAATTATGGTCAAATGTTGGACGAATTAATGGGCGCATTAGTTGAGCCAAACTTAATTCAACCCATTTTTGTAACGGATTATCCCAAAGCTATTTCACCTTTGGCCAAAAAACACCGTAGCGGAAATCCTCATTTAGTCGAACGATTTGAATTATTTATTGGTGGAGCGGAATTCGCCAATGCATTTACAGAGTTGAATGACCCCATCGATCAGCGGGAACGGTTTGAATCCCAGGCCCGATTGGCAGAAGGTGGAGATGAAGAAGCTCATCCCGTAGATGAAAATTTTCTTCAAGCAATGGAAACAGGTATGCCACCTACAGGTGGTGTGGGAATAGGCGTGGATCGATTGGTCATGCTCTTGACGGAAAATGTGACAATTAAGGATGTGATTCTTTTTCCGGCTATGCGAACAGAAGAATAAAATATCACTGGTGAATTTCCCTTTTTATTTATCAATACGATACCTCAGGTCAACTCAAAAAGGGAGTTTTACCCGTATTGCCGGTATCCTTTCTGTGGCAGGGCTTGCCGTTGGAATATCGGCACTCCTCATTACATTATTTATTCTCAATGGATTCGAAAGGGTAATCTCAGAAAAAATTGCTGATTTTGATGGCCACATCCGTGTCCGCCATTATTTAAACAATTTCATTCCGTCAGAAATTGAAGGAATGAATCAAATAATTTCAGCTTATGATGGTAAAGTGGTTCAATCAAAATTTATTCAAGGCGCTGCTTTATTGCGAAAAGGGAAATCCGCAGAAGGTGTAATTGTTGAGGGCATTGAGGCATCCGGAAATGATTTCCTTTCAAATATATTAGTCAGTGGAACTGTAGATTTGGATGATCACGGAATCATTCTTGGAGAACGGTTAGCGAATCAATTGAAGATTGGCATTGGAGATAAAACTGTTCTATTTGATTTAGCGACATTAAGAGGATCCAAAAAACGACTAAAACAATTTACGGTTACTGGAATTTTTCATTCCGGTATGTCTGAATATGATCAGTCTCTTGTTTATACAAACTTGAAACAGGCAGATGGTTTATTTAATATGGAAGGGAAAGTATCCGGTCATGTGCTGCGAATGAAGGATCCGGCATTGTCAAATGATTTTTCCCAATTATTAGGAGAAGAATTGGCCTATCCATATATGGTCATGACCTGGAAAGAAAAAAACCGTGCCTTGTTCAAATGGATGGATGTTCAGCGCTGGCCAATTTTATTTATTTTCAGCCTCATCGCTCTGGTGGGTATTGTGAATATTATATCGGCGTTGGCCATGATTGTTCTGGATAAAACACGTCAAATCGGTATTCTGAAATCTTTAGGGTTGCCTCAAGGAAAGTTGAAACAGGTCTTTCTTGCCAAAGGATTTATCATTGGAGTGGCTGGTGCAGTTTTCGGTTCTGCGCTGGCTCTTTTTCTTGCCTGGTTACAGAATCATTATAAATTAATTACCGTACCTGAAGATGTGTATTTTATGGATTTTATTCCCGTGGATGTGAATTTGGCTCATGTGGGCATTGTGATAATAGTTTCTGTTATTTTCTCCGTGATTGCCGCAATATGGCCTACCATCCGCGCTGGGAAAATTCAACCGGCAAAGGCATTGAATTACGAATGAGGTTCTCACAATCTATTGCCCGGCGTTTTATGCTTGGTGGAAAAGGGGCTGGCCCCAGTCGTCTGACAGGGTGGATCGCTATTATCGGCTTGGCCGTGGGTTGTATGGCCATGATTCTTTCTGTATCGATTCTCAATGGGTTTGAATCACGTGTCGTGAATCGGATTATTGGTTTTGAAGGTGATATTCGTGTAAGTAGATTAACCGATTGGGATGGCAGCATCCAGGAAATTCAATCAATTGATGGGGTAAAATCGGTCATGTCGTTTCAAGAAAGAAAAGGATTGATCCTCGGGCGAGAAGATTCCCAACGAATGGTTTTACTCAAGGCCGTGGATTCTGAAATGATATCCTCATTCTACGAATTAAATATGCTGAAAGGAGATAAGAGTTCAGACTTACCCCAGGTATTTTTAGGTGAAATGACTGCGCGTCGTCTCAATCTTAATTTGGGGGATGGACTCAGGATTATGAGTCCTATAGACCATGGATCCAGTTGGGGAATTCCGCGGCAGATTCAATGTGTTGTGGGTGGAATCTTTAATATTCAAGTGCTTGATTTAGATGATAAAATTGCATTTATACCAACAAATGTTGGCCAAAAATTGTTTATTCGAAAAGAGGGTCCTGATGGTGTGGATATTCGTTTAACTGAAAATGCCGACATTGATAGGGTAAAGGCAACCATCCAAAAAAGATTTACGAATGCCCATGTTGATACTTGGGGAGATCTCCACAGTGAATTATTCGGCGCTATGAAATTTGAGCGAATAGGGTCCTTGGCGGTGCTGAGTTTGATTATTTTGGTCGCCTGTTTTAACCTTGTAACCACATTGGTATTAGTTACGGCACAAAAAGTAAGAGAATATGGAATTCTTCAAGTCATGGGATCCACTCGAGGATTGATAAAGTCTATCGTTATTTATCAAGGTGGTATGATTGGTGGTGTAGGGATCGCTGCGGGCTTAGGGTTTGGACTATCACTCATTCTAATTCAAAATATTTTTAGTATTATTACACTTCCTGAGGATATCTATTTTACACCAAATTTGCCTATGGTTATTTTTATTAATGATGTCATAACTATCTTGTGTATTTCCCTGGGAATGGTCATTTTATCTTCCTTCATTGCAGCGAAACGGGCTCTGATGATTTCACCCTTAGAAGCCATATATTTAGAGAAATGATTTTAGAAGCAAAAAATTTATCAAGATCCTATCGAAACGGATCCAAAAAACTATCCGTATTTAAAGATATATTTATGGATATTGAACCAGGTGATCTCGTGACCATTATGGGACCCAGTGGTGCAGGTAAATCCACCTTACTCAATATATTGGGTACATTGGATAAACCGGATACAGGAACACTTAAGTTAGATGGTAAATCTGTAGAATCTTTGTCAAATAATGCATTAGCACAACTACGTAATTCGGTTCTTGGCTTTATTTTTCAGTTTCACCATTTACTACCGGAATTTACTGCATATGAGAATGTACTCATTCCAAATCAAATCTCAGGAAATGAGGGAGATCATTCTAAAGCGAATGAATTATTAGATTATATTGGCCTCATTGATCGGAAGGATCATTTTCCATCCCAATTGTCCGGAGGGGAACGCCTGCGTGTGGCGGTGGTGCGGTCCCTAATGAATGAGCCAAAACTAGTATTGGCCGATGAACCCACAGGAAACCTAGATTTGGGGAATGCCAATCGCCTGATAGATTTGTTCAAAAAAATCAATACTGATTTTAATCAGGCATTTGTCATTACCACCCATAATCCCGAGGTGGCATCCATTGGAAAAAAGAAATATTATCTGGGGAATGGCTCACTCTCTCCCACAGATAAGTTTTGATACTGAATAAAGCCTGTTTAATTTCAAGGTAGCATGAAAGAAAATTTTTCCAAACGCGTGCAGAACATAATGAAATATGCCAAGGAGGAAGCTATTCGCCTTGGACATAGTTATGTGGGTTCTGAGCATTTATTATTGGGTCTTTTGCGTGAAGATTCTGGACTTGGCTCTAAAATTTTTGATATTTATGACTGTGACGTTGAAGATATCCGTGCGATGGTGGAGGATATGATAAAAACATCTGGCGGTACCATGACATTGGGACATTTACCTTTGACTCGCCGTGCGGAGCGCATCCTTCGGAATGCCTTTAATGAAGCATCTGCAATAGGAGTCACGATTGCTGATGACGAGCATCTTCTTTTAGCCATGCTTAAGGAAACAGAAGGAATCGCTTACGAAGTACTCAACGCTCATAACTTGAATTATGACAGTGTTGTGGATTTGATTCAGGATGATAGTCGGGCAGGAAAGCCTGTGCAGTCAAAGCCTAAACGGAAAGAAAAATCACCTAAATCAAAAACACCTGCACTGGATCATTTTTCTCGGGATATTACCAAAATGGCCCGACAAGGAAAGCTTGATCCGGTGATTGGTCGACAGAATGAAATTGAACGGGTGGCCCAAATATTGTCACGTCGAAAAAAGAATAACCCCGTCCTGATTGGTGAACCTGGTGTGGGTAAAACAGCTATTATTGAGGGACTTGCACAAAAAATTATCACAAAAGATGTTCCACGTCTTTTGCACAATAAACGAATTTTAGCTCTCGATTTAGCCGGACTTGTAGCTGGAACAAAATATCGCGGTCAATTTGAAGAGCGAATGAAAACAATAATGGTGGAGTTAGAAAAAACCGATAACCTTATTCTGTTTATTGATGAACTTCATACCCTAGTTGGCGCGGGTGGTGCATCCGGGTCTTTGGATGCTTCTAATATGTTTAAACCGGCACTGGCTCGTGGAGATATTCATTGTATTGGAGCCACAACGCTAGATGAATATCGGAAATATGTAGAAAAAGACGGCGCTCTGGATCGTCGATTCCAAAAAGTGAACGTAGCACCGCCGTCAACAGCGGAGTCTATTGCTATCCTGAAAGGACTTCAATCCAGTTATGAAAAACATCATAATGTTATTTACGATGATGAGGCGATTGAAGCCTGTGTTCAATTATCCGATCGTTACATAACCGATAAATATTTACCGGATAAAGCCATTGATATCCTGGATGAAGCGGGCTCTCGATCTCATATGTTGAACATGAAAGTACCTCAAGAAGTGATAGACCTTGAACTTGAAATTGAAAAGGTACGGTCGAAAAAAGATTCGGTTGTGATGGCACAAAAATTTGAAGATGCAGCCAATCTTCGAGATACGGAACAAAAACTGGTGTATAAACTGAAGAATCTCCAGAATGATTGGCAAATAAATGAGGCATCTAATCCCATTAGGGTTACAGAAGATAATATTGCAGATGTGGTATCGATGGTGACACGAATACCGGTACGAAAAGTCGCCGAGTCTGAAGGTCTTAAACTCCTAAAGATGAATGATGAAATATCCGAAGGGATTGTTGGACAAGATCGGGCTATTAATAGTGTCAGTCGCGCAATACAACGATCTCGCGCAGGTCTAAAAAGTCCGAATCGACCAATTGGCGTATTCCTGTTTTTAGGCCCCACTGGCGTTGGAAAAACTGAAACAGCTAAGGTATTAGCTCATTATTTATTTAGTCACGGAGAAGCACTCATTAAACTAGATATGAGTGAATATGGTGAACGGTTTTCTGTATCAAGACTTATTGGTGCGCCACCGGGATATGTTGGATATGAAGAAGGAGGTGAACTCACGGAAAAAGTCCGACGAAATCCATATTCAGTTATTTTATTTGATGAAATTGAAAAAGCACATCCGGATGTGTTTAATGTGCTATTGCAATTATTTGATGAAGGGGTGTTGACCGACGGATTAGGGCGAAAAGTAGATTTCCGGAATACCATAATAATTCTGACTTCCAATATTGGAACCAAAGAAATTCAGGGGAGCGGATCATTTGGCTTTTCGGAAGATAGTGAAGAAGCGAACTATGAAGATATGCGGGATCGCATTTTAGATCAGGTGAGGGGCACATTTAATCCAGAATTTTTAAATCGGCTGGATGAAACAATAGTTTACCATCCATTATCAAAAGAAAACGTTTTAAAAATTATTGATCTACAATTGTTGGATCTTCACGAAAATTTGGATAAAATTGGATTTACTTTATCTGTAACTAAAAAAGCAAAATCACTTATTGTTGAAAAAGGATTTAGCGCAGAATATGGTGTTAGATTTTTACGCAGAGAAATTCAAAATTCGTTAGAAAACCCCTTGTCAGAATTATTATTAGGCAAAGCATTTAGCGGATCAGAAGGAATTAAAGTAAATGTACATCGTAAATCGTTTGAATTTTTACCAGTTCGGGTAAAATCTAGGATAAAAATATCTCCAAAGAAGAAACCTAAAAAAGGTAAAAAAAAGACAAAATCTCTTAAATCTTAACGTATTTCTGTCATATATAGAGACTAATCATAATAAGTCTGCCAAATTGCTTCACTATTAATTATGGCATAATTATTGACTTTTGAGGGTTAGTATTTAATATTCACCCACTTAAGGAGTATAAAAATGGGAAAAATTATCGGAATCGACCTTGGAACAACTAATTCATGTGTGGCTGTTCTAGAAGGTGGAGAACCTACTGTAATTACTAGTTCAGAAGGCGGGAGAACAACCCCTTCAATTGTTGCATTTACAAAAGATGGCGATCGGCTTGTAGGCCAGCCTGCAAAACGCCAGGCGGTGACTAATCCAGAAAACACTGTTTTTTCAATCAAACGATTTATGGGTCGAATGTATGATGAAGTAGGTACAGAAATTGAAGAAGTACCCTATAAAGTCAGTAAAGGAAAATCTGGATCCGTAGTTGTGACTGCTAGCGATAAAGAATATACACCACCAGAAATTGGTGCAATGGTTCTACAGAAATTAAAGCAAACGGCAGAAGAACATTTAGGAACAACTGTAACGGACGCTGTAATCACTGTCCCAGCTTATTTTAACGATTCACAGCGTCAAGCAACCAAGGATGCGGGTAAAATTGCTGGGTTAAATGTACGTCGAATTATCAATGAACCGACGGCTGCTTCCCTAGCTTATGGTTTAGATAAGAAAAAAGAAGAAACCATCGCGGTATTTGATTTAGGCGGCGGAACTTTCGATATTTCCATTCTTGAATTAGGCGATGGCGTTTTTGAAGTGAAATCAACCAATGGTGATACGCATTTGGGTGGAGATGACTTCGATCAAAAAGTAATTAATTGGATTGCAGCAGAATTCAAAAAAAGCGACGGTATTGATTTGAAAAAAGACCCTATGGCTTTACAGCGCCTTCGTGAATCTGCTGAAACGGCCAAAAGGGAACTTTCCAGTTCAAAGAAAACGGAAATAAATTTACCTTTTATAACCGCTGATTCGTCAGGTCCAAAACATTTGAACTTAACCCTCACTCGGGCCAAGTTTGAAGAATTGGTGGCAGATCTTGTTAAAAGAACGATTAACCCGTGTAAACAAGCAATTAAAGATGCTGGTCTGAAGGCTTCAGATATTCATGAAGTGATCCTCGTAGGTGGTTCAAGTCGAATCCCTAAAATTCAAGAAAAAGTGAAAGAAATATTTGGAAAAGAGCCCAATAAAAGTGTGAATCCTGATGAAGTGGTTGCCCTAGGTGCAGCAATTCAGGGTGGCGTCCTTGCGGGTGATGTGGATGATATCCTTCTTCTGGATGTGACGCCACTATCTCTGGGAATTGAAACCTTAGGAAGCGTATCCACCAAACTCATTGAACGGAATACGACGATTCCTACTAAAAAATCACAAGTGTTTTCTACGGCGGCTGACAATCAGACTACAGTAGAAATTCATGTGCTTCAAGGTGAACGTGAAATGGCGGTGGATAACAAAACAATCGGCCGATTCCATCTTGATGGAATTCCACCGGCACCCCGCGGTATTCCTCAAGTTGAGGTTTCATTTGACATAGACGCAAATGGCATTATAAATGTGAGTGCTAAAGATAAAGCAACCGGAAAAGAACAAAGTATTCGCATAGAAGCGGCTAGTGGATTATCCGATGCAGAAGTAGATAAAATGATTAATGATGCTAAAAAGCACGAAGGAGAAGATAAATCCAAGCGTGAATTGATTGATTTACAAAATCAGGCAGAACAATTAATTTATCAAACTGAAAAGAATCTGGAAGAATATAAAGATAAATTAGATGAAGGTGAAAAGAAATCTCTGGAAGATGCTATGGCGTCCGTTAAAACATTGAAAGATGGATCCAGTACAGATGACTTAAAAACAGCGATAGATGCACTAAATACAGCATGGAACGGGGTTGCTTCAAAAATGTATGAAGCAGCAAAGGAAGAGACTCAAACGCAAGATCCTGGAAGTGAAGAAGAGGATAAAAAGTCAAAATCAAAGAAAAAAGACGATGCTGAAATTGAAGATGCAGATTTTGAAGTTGTAGATTAAATCACCTAAAAGCGCAATAAAAAAAAGCGTCTCATTCGAGACGCTTTTTTTGTTTATGGAACGGAAGACTCGTAATTTCGTATCTGTGCCAAAGCGATTCAAACACTAAATGACCAAACGACAAACCATTTATTTCATTCTTGCCATTGTAATTGGGGTTACAGGGTATTTGCTTTTTAAGCCAAGCATGTGGCAAGATCGTATGGAAACCTATCTTAATCACCAATTGAACGAAATCGGATGGCATGTAGAAATAAATGAATTTTCCGGACATTTGTTTTCCACGCTTCATTCTGATAATATTTCCATAAAACATAATAATGGCGCATCTATATTTCTCCCTAGAATTTTGACAAAAATAAAAATAGTACCTTTGTTATTTGGTCGAATTGAAATTGAAGAATTATTCGTATCCAATGTTGCCATCCAACCCTATTTTGAATCAGAAAACGATACCATTTCTATAAATTCAATTGGATTTTATCCAGAAAAAATCCCCTTAAGTATTCAAAATTTGATTGTGGATGGACATATATATTTCCCCATAAATGATTCTACGCGATCTATCCATTTCCTAATTGACGGAGAGGTGAATGAAGGTCAGGAGGTTATGGAAATTGATTTGAAAGAATTTGAAGTCTTTTGTGCGGTACCAAAAATCGACGTAACCATGAAAAATATTAGTGGAAAATTGTCTTCTCATAGTGTGGAAATTGAGGTCAAAAAAGCGGTTATTAATGGTTTTAATATAAGCGGAAAATTTGCATTTGATAGAGCTGAAGTGTCCAAAATTCAAGCGCAATTGAAATTATCAGAATATGAGATACCGAGTCATATATTCTCAAAATTACCATTACAACCTAACCTAACAAAAATGTCCGCTACCTTTAATTTTGAATCGGATTTCACTTATTTTAAGGGGGATTTATTTATTCTTAATGATCTTGGACTTGACATGGGTGGACAATTTAATTTGATAAAATATCCTGATTATTACCATTTAGAATCCTTAAAATTAGCCGGTAATGATGGGATGCTGAATATTCAGGGATTACTTGAAAATAGGGGTCGGCTTAATGGGACCATTGAACTTGATGCATTGGATATGAGTCAATGGATGGTTAATCAGCCAAAAACAAATCTATCCGGGTATGTTTTGGCTGACGGTGAAATATTTGAATCGCAAATTTCATCGTTGGATATAAATGCTGAAATCAATGAGTCCTTGCTTTTTGATCGTGAAGCTTCTTCATTCTCAGGGGGAGTTTCCTATAAAGATTATGAATTAACCATTACCAATCCCCTCACCATGACCATTGGACCCTCCATTGTTTATGTGAATGGAACAGCAAATTTCGAATCAAAAATTATGAATCTTGATTTAACGCTTACGGACGCATCAACCTTTTTAATCAATAATTTTTGGACAGATTCTTTATCCAGTGGTTTAGCTACAGGATCCATGGCATTGATGGGTCCTTTTGATTCGTTGGGGATGGAAGCCGACCTTTTAATTACCGATTTTAAGTACAAGAATATTTCACTCTCTTCCTTTGAGTTTTCAGGAAACTTAGGTAATCTAAACCAGTTTCGAGATGGTTCTATCAAACTCAAATTCGGTAAAGGTATCTGGAATGATTATGGGTTCGATAATGGAACAGGGGAGTTTCAAATTGTTCAAGATTTAATTGAAATCTCTAGTTTTGAACTGAAAAATGGTCAGGATTTCTTTCAGTTCAATGGCTCTATTCGCAATGACAGTATTTTATTTTTGGATCGGTTTCAGATTGCTTATGAGGGACATTTCATGGGAAATCCTAGGCCATTGACAATTACCCTTATTGAAGATCGTTTTTCGTTTGATCCTTTTGAAATTCATGTGGATGATGGGATTATTGAGGGATTCGTTAAAACAAATCCGCTACAGGGGCGGTTAAAATTTTCAAATGTAGCAGCAGAAATAATTAAATTAGCTCATTGGGATTTTGGGTATGATTTTTCAGGAACTGTTTTTGGCGAAGTATCGCTAGGCCAGGATTTAAACCCTGATGATTTCAGTTTGGATATCACCTTAAAAAATGGAGAATTAGCGAATCAACCCTTTGATGAATTCTATATTTCATCCCTGTATAAAGAAGGCATTATGCATTTGGAAGAATTGACTTTGACAGACGGAAATAAAACAGGGTTTCAGATCATGGGAACTTTCCCCATCCTCGCAGATTCCACACTGCCAACCCAGATCGATTTTCAATCCAGTTTTAAAAATATTGATATGACAATTCTCACCCAATTTGCACCAAAGTGGGATCGCCTGTTGTTTGGCCATTTTACTGGAAATTTTAATATGGGTGGAACAACCGAGGAAACACGATTCGATTTGGACGGAAAAATAACAGATGCATTTTTCGGAAAAATACCTTTGGGAACGGTAAGTGGTATTGGACATTATTCAAATAAAATACTGGAATTCAGTCAATTCAGTTCAACGTGGGATAGAAACCATATCACAGGCTCCGCCAGTTTACCCATTGATTACGATATAACGTCTCCAAATGTAAGGAACTGGAATCCGGGTGGTGAGTTAAATGTTACGACTAAAGGGGACTTTCACTCTGCCGTCTTTTTATCCGAATATTTAGCTGAAACTGATTCAATTATTGGTGATATAAATATGTACTTTGATATAAAAGGGCCCCCAGAAAAATTGGTGCGCAACGGGGAGATCACTATAGAAAATGGTTCGATTTATACGATCCTTATGGATGAACCGGTTCGACGCATTTCTACACACGGTCGTCTTGTTGATAATCAATTATCTATTCAATCTTTTACTGGTGCACTTTTTGATACCCAAACCAAAATAGATTCAACTCACAATCTCACAATTACAGGCGGATTAGATTTTACCAAATTCTTTGAACCGAGATATAATTTACATGCTGAGGGTGACGATATTTTCTTTCGGTCATTGAATGGAGATATAGAAGGGTATGGCGATTTAGATGTAACTGTTATTGGGAAAGATACTTTAGAAATCAATGGAACAGCTTCAGCCAAGAATGGTGCCATTTATATAGAGTTTACCGGAGATGAACCAGTTGAATCTGCTGAAACAAAGGGGAGAATAACGACTAATTATAATATTCGATTCCCGATTGAGGATACTTTCGCCATTCGAAATTCACAGATTGATGCAAAAATAACTGGAGAACTGGCCATGTCAAAACAGTTTGACGGCGAATGGAATTATTCAGGAGAAATCGAATTTATAGAGGGAGAAATTTATTACTATGTGGGGGATGTGTTTAAAAATCTCACGGGTATTATGACGCTTGACGGCCAGGGATTTAATCCTTTTTTGGAATTGACGGCTTCCACTAAAATTGGAGACGCAGAAATAATGTTGGGTGTATTTGGACCTTTTGATAATCCTGAATGGAGGTTTGACAGCAATAAAGGATATTCAGAAAGCGATATACTTCAATTACTTACATTTAATACCCGTGTAGCTGAAGAAGGGTTTACACCTGAAGGATTAGGTACCCAAGCACAAACCATTCTTGGCGCATACTTAGAAAGGCAATTAGAGAGAAATTTTATTCGAGCAACGGGGTTGAAATCTGCTGGCCTCATAGAAGGAGTGGAAATTTCCGGGGATTTGTTAAATCCGGACGCGGGAGAAGAGTTTAGTATTAGCGCCAGGGTAAATGAAAACTTCAGCTTTAGTTACCGACGGTCTTTTTCCCTCGAAGGCGCTTATAAAAAGAAGGTGGGTGTAGAATATAAATTAAATCCTAATTTCTCGGTCATTGGTAATGTGGATGAGACGGGTAATATCCACATGAAGTTCCGCGTTCGACGCATATACTAATAGATCCATTAAATGCGAAAACTAATTATATGTCTGGCGACAGTTGTCGCTACAATATCCTTATCTGCACAACGTGGAGATTTGCGTTCGGTTAGCAGTTTAAATTTTATTGGAAATCATTCCTTTAATCATCGTCAACTGAAAGAACAGGTGGAATTAAAGCCTACCTCCTTTTTATTGTTTTCGAGAGTTGACTTTGATAGAAGGCTCCTTAAACTGGATGCCATTACCATCAAAAACTTTTATCACTCAAATGGATTTCTTGAGACAGTAGTTCATGATTCATTTTCAGTCAATGATTCTAAGGTGGACATCTTTTTCATGATTGATGAAGGGAAACAATTTTACCTTAATTCAGTCACCATTACTGGACTCCAGTCTTTTAAAGAAAAAGAAATTCTATCCTTGTTGGGATTAAAATTGAATCGTCCTTATAACCCCGTTCTAATTAATACGAATCTGGCTCTGGTGGATGAAGCGTTTCAGGAAAAGGGAAAACTCTTTACTCAAATAGACATTCACCAAGAAATTCAAGATTCAGTGAAGTTAAATTTGGAAATCAATGAAGGGCCTGATATTTATATTCACAATGCATGGGTATCAGGAACTGAATTAATCGACTCCGTTTATGTTCGAAGAGAATTTGTTTTTGAGAAGGGAGATCTATTTCAAAAAAGCTTAATGGATAAAACAAAAAGAACTCTACTTCGTGCCGGTTTATTTTCTTCCGTAAGTTTAATTACCCATCCGATTTCAGCCGATGTTGATAGTCTGATTAATATTGAAGTTCGGATAAAAGAATTTCAAAATCGCGGTATGCAGAATATTGATTTTGGCTATGAAGATATTGAATATGTGCCGGGGGTGAACTCGATGGTGGGATTGGGCGGATCATTAGAATGGTCGGATCGAATGATTTTTGGTACAAAAAACCAACTTAATGCCCGCAGTTCAATTGTAATGCCTACTGAAGAAGGATTTGTATTTCCCCGGTTTAGTGTGGATATTAAAATATCTAATCAACGTCCTTTCGCTTTAAAATTGCCAACACAGGTAAAAGTATTTTATCAGCAATTTAAAAATTTTGATGATGAAGAAGGACCATATGTCCGCAGGTTTGGGTTACAATATTCTAATATTTTTCGGTGGAATAGACAACACTCCTTTTTGGATGTTGGAATTCGTTTAGAACGGTTTGATGAGTCTGATGCTTTTAAAGATAACATAGAGCAACGGAAATTCAGTGTACATCTTCATCAAGATAACCGTGACAATCCCATGAACCCAAGTCAGGGGAATGTAATCGTTTTTCGTCTGGATGCATTTGGCGGTTTATTGAAGGGCAATCGGGCATATACGAAGTATGATCTGGATTTAAGACAATATGTTTCACCGATAAAGGGAGTGACGGTTGCGGGAAGGGTTAATGCGGGATTTATCTCAGCATGGAAAGATGAATATGATCAGTTTGAAACAATTTTATTTGAAAAATTTTATTTGGGTGGCAGTAATACACTCCGGGCATGGGAACCGCTTCAATTTCAAACCTATACAATAAAAGACGGAAGAATACTCCCTTTGGGGAAAACCGCAAAAATGCTAACAAATTGGGAGGTACGATTCCCTATATTTGGTCTGTTGGGTGGTGTGTTATTTTATGATGGGGGCACCATTACGGATAAGATTCAATCGTTACAATTAAGTGATTTACAATGGAACCGAGGTGTGGGATTCACCATCGATTTACCTATTGGTCCAATGCGGGTTGACTATGCTGAAAGTGTAATTGATGCTAAAATAAATCAAATCCACCTTGGATTTCTCTATTCTTTTTAGAATTTTGAATTAATCAAGATATGGAACAAAAATACAATCAATGAGTTAGGGTGAAATCAGGGTGGTGAGAAATAAAGATATCTTATAAATTCACGGCCTCAAATTAAAAGAATAAACATGAAATTAATACGTATACTTACTTTAATGGCCGTTTTGGTTATTTCCAGTTGTGGATTATTTAAATCGGCTGAAGACCTATTTTCTAAAGCTGAGCAAAAACGAAATATGGGAGAAGCGAAGGCTGCACTTGAATTACTTCAAACCATCGTTGATAAACATCCGGAACATGAGATTGCACCGGATGCCCAATATTTAATTGCAGAAATCTATTACCGTGATATGCGGGATTTTACTACTGCCATTAAACAATATGGGGACCTGAGGATTCAATTTCCTGATTCTAAGCAGGTTCCATTTTCATTATTTATGCAGGGATTTATTTACGCCAACATGCTGGCCGACTTTGAAAATGCAAAGGAATATTATACTAAATTTCTTGAAAAATATCCGAACCATGAATTGTATCAGTCTGTTGGGTTCGAACTAAAATACCTAGGTCGAGATATCAAGGAAATTCCAGAACTTAAACACCTTACACAGTAAATCATTATGACAAAATTCAGCTTATCAAAAATTAACGATCGCATTACAAAAGAATCTGCTTTCATAAATCCTCTCCGAGCATCCATTAGCGAGGTTATTGTTGGACAGGATGAACTGATTAATAAAATATTGATCGGACTATTGGCTAATGGTCATATGCTGTTAGAAGGTGTACCCGGCCTTGCCAAGACTTTAACCGTTAATACTTTGGCTCAGGCCATTGATACTGGATTTCAACGGATCCAGTTTACACCGGACATGCTTCCTGCTGATTTACTGGGGACATTAATATTTA
>Ga0209494_1000569_pt1 | contig 16428 bp, 17 predicted proteins | sample EN1Hudseemescosm_FD_184628 | JGI IMG/M metagenome (GOLD analysis project Ga0209494, IMG submission 184628) | Methane-oxidizing microbial communities from mesocosms in the Hudson Canyon - EN1B Hudson Canyon (SPAdes) (version 2) | ecosystem: Environmental > Aquatic > Marine > Cold seeps | place... | reverse complement strand
TTTATACCGCAGCTGCGCCGGCAACAATTTCGGATATCTCTTGTGTGATAGCCGCTTGGCGCGCTTTGTTGTAAACCAGTTGCAAGTCATCAATAAGATCACCCGCATTATCAGATGCGCTTTTCATCGCAACCATACGAGATGCTTGTTCACACGCAATGTTTTCAACGACGCCCTGATAAACCAAAGACTCAATGTATCTAACCAACAAGTTGTCTAGTACATCTTTAGCATCTGGCTCATAGATATAATCCCAGTGATGAGATAACTCTTCATCGGGTTCACCAGGAGAAGCTGGTAACAACTTCACTGATTTGTTTTCTTGAGTCATCGTGTTAACGAACTCATTAAACACAAGGTATAAGCTATCAATTCGACCACTCTCATAAGCATCCAGCATCACTTTCACTGCGCCTACTAATTCGTGTGGATGAGGTGCATCACCTAACTGTACAGCTTGCCCTACATGATTAACGGGTAATCGGCTAAAAAAGCCAGCGGCTTTTTGACCAATAGTACAAACATCAACTTCTAAACCTTTTTCAATTTTTTCAGAAATCTCGCTTAATACTGTTTTGAATAAGTTGTTATTCAAACCACCACATAAACCACGATCAGATGAAACAACAATGTAACCGACACGTTTTTCTTCTGCACGATCTTGTAAATACACATGTTTGTATTCAGGATGTGCATAAGCCAAATGTTTAATTACATTGTGGATCTTATCTGAGTAAGGACGTGTAGCTGCCATGCGTTCTTGAGCTTTACGCATTTTACTCGCAGCAACCATCTCCATTGCACGCGTAATTTTCTGCGTGTTTTTGATGCTTGCTATCTGAGTCCGTATCTCTTTGCCGCTAGCCATAGCTTACGCTCCGATTACCAACTACCAGTTGTTTTGAAAGCTTCAATCGCAGATGTCATTGCACCTGAGATATCTTTATCAAAACTACCTGATTGATTAATTTTAGCCATCAAATCAGCTTGATTAGATCGCATGTATGATAATAAAGCAGCTTCGAAAGAACCAACTTTCTCTACTTCAACATCATCAATGAAACCTTCATTAGCTGCGAACAATGAAACTGACATTTCAGCAATTGATAACGGCTGATATTGTGGTTGTTTCATTAACTCAGTAACGCGTTGACCACGTTGAATTTGGTTACGTGTCGCTTCATCAAGATCAGATGCAAATTGAGCAAAAGCTGCTAATTCACGGTACTGAGCTAAATCAAGACGAGTACCACCACCCAATTTCTTAACGATCTTAGTTTGAGCAGCACCACCAACACGTGATACTGATAAACCAGCGTTAATCGCAGGACGAATACCAGAGTTAAATAAATCAGTTTCTAAGAAGATCTGACCATCTGTAATCGAAATTACGTTTGTTGGTACGAATGCAGATACGTCACCAGCTTGTGTTTCGATGATTGGTAATGCAGTTAATGAACCTGTTTGGCCTTTAACTTTACCATCTGTCATTTTCTCTACATAGTCAGCACTTACACGTGATGCACGCTCTAATAAACGAGAGTGGATGTAGAAAACGTCACCTGGGTATGCTTCACGACCTGGTGGACGACGTAACAATAATGATACTTGACGGTAAGCCCAAGCTTGTTTAGTCAAATCATCATAAACGATTAATGCGTCTTCACCTTTATCACGGTAGTACTCACCCATTGAACAACCTGAGTAAGGTGCAATGAATTGTAGTGCCGCTGAATCAGATGCAGCAGCTGCAACGATTGTTGTATATTCTAAAGCGCCGTGCTCTTCTAATTTACGAACAACGTTCGCAATTGAAGATGCTTTTTGACCAATCGCAACATAGATACATTTAACGCCTGTACCTTTTTGGTTGATAATTGCATCAACAGCGATTGCAGTTTTACCTGTTTGTCTATCACCGATGATTAACTCACGTTGACCACGACCTACTGGAATCATCGCATCAACAGATTTCAAACCAGTTTGAAGTGGTTGATCTACTGATTGACGTGAAATAACGCCCGGTGCGACTTTTTCAATGGGTGCTGTAGCTGTAGCTTTGATATCGCCTTTACCATCAATTGGGTTACCTAATGAGTCGACTACTCGACCTAAAAGACTTTCACCAACGGGTACTTCCAAAATACGGCCAGTACATTTAACACTGTCGCCTTCTGTGATGTGTTGGTATGGGCCTAAAACCACGGCACCAACAGAATCACGTTCTAAGTTCAACGCCATACCAAATGTGTTACCTGGGAATTCAAGCATTTCCCCTGCCATTACATCTGCTAAACCGTGAACACGAACGATACCATCCGTTACACCAACAACAGTACCTTCTGTACGCGCTTCAGTGGCCCCATCAAAGCTTTCAATACGCTTTTTGATTAGGTCACTGATTTCTGCTGAATTCAGTTGCATCTCTGTTTCCTCTATAAACTAACGCTAAATAATAGCGTTAGCTAGTCTGTTCAATTTGCCCAGGGCTGATCCATCAATGATGAGATCACCTGCTCGAATAATTGCGCCACCTAACAAGCTTTCGTCGACACTGCTATTCAATGTCACATCACGGCCTAAGCGTTTTTTCAACGCTGCAGCGATGTTACTTTCTTGTTCAGATGTCAAAGCCCGTGCTGTTGTTACATCAGCAGTCATTACTTGTTCAGCTTCTGCACGTAATTCTTCAAAAATTACGGCAATATGCTCAAGTAACATTAAGCGATTGTTTTCAGCTAAAAGGGCTAAAAAGTGTTGAGCGTCTTCACTCATCAACTCTCCAGCGACTTCAGCTAACAGGCCTACGACCTGATCATCACTTACTGATGGACTACTTATTACGGACTGCATGTTTGGCACTGCTACGGCTTGCGCTAAAACTGCAAGTAAGTCAGACCATGATTTCAACTCACCTTTATCATTTGCAATTGCAAAGACTGCATTTGCATAAGGACGAGCGATGGTTATTGCTTCAGCCATGCTATTTCCTCTAGATCTGGCTTACTAATTCATTTAACAAATCAGTATGTGCCTTGTCATCAATTTCACGGCTAAGAACTTTTGCTGCGCCAGCCATAGCTACACTACCCACTTGTGAACGAAGCTCATCTTTTGCACGATTTGCTTCTTGTTCAATTTCTGCTTTAGCAGAAGTTAAAATACGTTCACCTTCAACACGGGCGTTATCTTTTGACTCGTCAACAATTTCATTTCCACGACGATTAGCTTGTGAAATGATTTCATTTGCTTGATCTTTCGCTTCGTGAATAACTTGTTGAGCGCGCTTTTCAGCTAGTTCTTGTTCGTGCTTGCCACGTTCTGCTGCTGCTAAACCGTCCGCAATTTTCTTAGTGCGTTCTTCTAGTGCAGCCATGATTGGTGGCCAGACATACTTCATGCAAAAAGCAACGAATAGCGCGAACGCGATCATTTGCCCAATAATTGTTGCATTAAGATTCATGTTTGTACCTCTTTGGTTTTAAAAAATAGTCGTAAACTAAAACGATCTATTCTTATGCAACCGCAAACAAAATGTACATTGCTAAACCAACAGCAATCATAGGTACCGCATCAACAAGACCCATAACGATGAAGAATTGCGTACGAAGCATTGGGATTAATTCTGGTTGGCGAGCTGCACCTTCTAAGAAGCGACCACCTAAGATACCGATACCAACTGCTGCACCTAACGCACCTAAACCCATCATTAATGCGCCTGCAATATATAGTAATGCTGATTCCATGTTTTTCTCCTACGAAAAAAATTAAATTAAATTAAAAGTTTATAACAAAAATTTAGTGATGTTCTTGATGTGCCATATCTAAATATACGATAGTCAAGGTCATAAAAATGAACGCTTGCAAGGTAATAATTAAGATATGGAAAATCGCCCAACCAACTTGCAATACAGCACCCAGTGAAGCCATCACAGCGCCAGCACTAAACATAATTGCAATTAAGATGAAGATCATTTCGCCCGCATACATATTACCGAATAGTCGTAATGCAAGTGAAATAGGTTTTGAAATTAAGTTGACGCCTTCTAACAAGAAGTTCGCAGGCATAGCCCACTTACCAAATGGTTGCAGTGTTAACTCACCGATAAAGCCGCCAACGCCTTTCATCTTGATGCTGTAGAACAAAATCAAGAAGAACACAGCGAAAGCCATACCAAACGTGACATTAGGGTCCGTTGAAGGCACTACTTTAAAGAATACAGCATGAGGGTCCATGCCAAATACATGAGTACCGATGAATTTTGCAATTTCAGGTACTAAATCGATTGGAAGTAAATCCATCAAATTCATTAAGAAGATCCACAGGAATATAGTGAATGCTAATGGGGCCACCAGTGCATTTCGTCCTGAGAATGAACCGCGAACGCTATCATTGATGAAATCAATAACCCATTCAGCAAAGTTTTGAGCACCCGATGGAACGCCGGCCTCTACTTTCTTTGCTACGCTACGGAAAAACCACATAAGCAAACCACCAAGAAGCAAAGTCATACCCATGCTATCTACGTTGATCGCCCAAAAACCCATATCTGCAGCTTCTGCTGCATCATGTGCCAAGCCCCATGAACCATCATGTTGCTGACCAAATGTCAGGTTTTGTAAATGATGTCGAATATAATCTGAAGAAGTAAGCGTTTCTGTAGCCATATGTTTTAGTTAAGCCCGTTTCTTGTTTCAAATAACAAAGCCAGTTGTGTCACGATGAACCCAGTTAGTAACGGTAAAGGCATCAACGCCAATACTGTAAATCCAACTGCAAACATCACAATGGTTAATATCCATCGCTCTAAAACACAACGGTATGCTTTGCGTAAATTCATACCTGCATCTGATTTGGCCTGTGTTGCTGAGCCAATCAAATGCCACCTTTGAAGCAAAGTGTTAGCAATTGCAATGCTTCCACCATAAAAACAGGCTAGTGCAGCGCTGCTTTCTTGCCACCAAAGGACAATTAAAACTGTTAGTACCAATAGAACAATCTGCCGTTTTAGCAGCTGATTGATAGGTTGAACTCGAATTCTGCTGTCCATCCTTAATCTCACTGGATTTTGATTTGCCTACTAAGCAAACAGGGCATTATATAGATCAGTCACTTATAAGGTCAATGAAATTCTTGACTCTTAACGTAATGCAGGAAGATGTTCCCGAATTCTCGAAGGATAATGAATGAGCACAGCCGCTCTACAATTGTGCCAAAATGCAGACAATAGCAATAAGCCTGAACCAATAGCAAACGCTGTGAAAGCGAAGTTTAGACTAACGATACCTGCGCTTTCGATAATATTGTTAATTGCATAAAGTACATAGGCAAGTGCTGACACCATCAGTGCTCTTCGATCTATTGATATCGACACAATGGCAATTACTAAATACAGGGCTATTACAATAGCGGCTTGCATCAAACCCTCATTTGAGTCGCCAAACGTCAATATACTAAAGACGGGATGAACCATCATCGGTGCAGCAAGTAAATGTAACCAAAAAGCCACATCAGATCGGCCTGTTTGCCGCTCGGTGTCAGATGAGTCCCAGCGCATTGCCAATAAGAAAACAGCAAGTCCTGCAAGGAATACTAAAGGAAGAATAAGCTGTCTAATTTCAGGTACAAAGCCAACGAGCAATAGAATTACCCCTGCAGCAAGTGTTGCTGTCCCAGCCGCTACTGTTATAGGTACTTGAAAACGTTTCCAATGTACCCATGCTGCAATCGCCGCGATGGCACTTGGAATACCCTTTATTAGATCATCACTTAATCCTGAGTTCGCTAATAATGCTATGCCGGTAGTAAAAATACTCGCCACAAAAACAAGCAATAAAAGTATTGATGGCAATGCCATGCGACGCTTTCGAACAAAATATTCCGCAAGAGCCCAAGCTGTTATAGCTTGCAAGATTCCACCAAAAAAGGGAGAGATACTGCCACCAATCCAAGAAATTGATACCAGCAATAATGAACAGGCTATAACAACAAAAATATCGCTAAAGCCAGTTACAAGACGAAAATGTTCTTCATCAACTGCGGGCATTGTTCGTTCTTTCGCCACATGATTCCGAAAGGCAGTTGCAAGCTCTTCGGTCATAACGCCTGCAGCTACTGCCGAAGCGAGCTCTTCATCACTATACATTTGAGTCAATGACCTCTAGGTTGCTGTTAAAGGGCTATTTAATTCGCTTAACAATGTCTTTCAAATCGGCCACATCAGAATAATCAATGACTAATTTACCTTTACCACTTGCTGTGTGTTTTATAGCAAAGCGGTCGCCAAACTTTTCACTAATCAGATATTCAATCTTATTAATTTCTTCTAATAATGCCTCTGAAGGATGTGGCTTTTCTGTAGCGGGCTTTAATAAACGTCTGATTAACTGCTCTGTTTCTCGAACAGAGAGCCCTTTTTCAACCACATTACCTGCTGCATCTGACTGAGCATCACCTTCTAAACCGAGTAATGCACGTGCATGGCCCATTTCGATGTCACCGTTTTCAACAAGGCGTTTCACATCATCATTTAAATTACGTAATCGTAATAAATTTGATACTGCTGCACGAGAACGACCTACGGCTTCGGCAGCCTCTTGGTGCGTCATTGAAAACTCTTCTCGCAAACGATGAAGCGCGTTAGCTTCTTCCATCGGATTTAAGTTTTCACGTTGGATATTTTCAATCAATGCCATTGCTATCGCACTGCGATCTGACACATCACGTACTAGGGCCGGAATAGTCTCTAAGCCCACAATTTGTGATGCACGCCAGCGGCGTTCGCCAGCAATGATTTCATATCGACCACCACTAATAGGTCGAACAACAATTGGCTGAACCAAACCTTGAGCACGGATTGAATCAGCTAGCTCATCTAATGAGTCTTCCGACATATCAACACGAGGTTGGTATTTGCCTGGCTGAATCATATCTAATGGAAAGTATTGCAGACTATCATCCAGGCTCACTTCTTCATGAGGCACATCTGTAAGCAATACATCTAATCCGCGGCCTAAACCTCTTTTTTTGCTCGCCATCTTGTTTCCTACTTTTTATTTTCACGTCGCATAAATTCACTCGCCATGGCCATATATGCTATCGAGCCACGAGATGATCGATCATAACTTATCACTGGCAAACCATGACTGGGCGCTTCTGCTAAGCGAACATTTCTTGGAATAATCGCATGGAATACTTTTTTCTCAAAATGAGTAATCAGCTGTCTGGAAACTTGATTTGCTAAATTATTACGTGCATCAAACATGGTTCGAACTAAGCCTGTAATCTCTAATGCAGGGTTTGCTCTAACCTTTACACGTTCAATTGTTTTTAATAATGACGACAAACCTTCCAAAGCATAATATTCGCATTGAATAGGAATGATTACCCCTTTTGAAGCCACTAAGGCATTCACCGTCAGCATGCTCAATGATGGCGGACAGTCGATCAAAATATAATCATATTTTTCACGTGTAGATTCAAGTGCTAAACGCAATCGATGTTCGCGTAGCTTAACGTCTAATAGCTTAACTTCTGCTGCAGTTAAATCAGAGTTCGTTGGCATCACATCAAATGTTGCACCTTCAGGTCGAACTATCGCGTTAACCGCTTTGACCTCAGTCATGATGACATCGTAACTTCCCACCTCTATCGACTCTTTGTCGACACCACATCCTGTAGAGGCATTACCTTGAGGATCTAAATCAATAAGTAATACTTTATTATTAGATGCAGCTAAAGAGGCAGCCAAATTAACTGCCGTGGTCGTTTTGCCAACGCCACCTTTCTGATTTGTAACTGCAAAAATATTACCCATTATTATTCCTTAACAAGCCGTACAAGATGTCGCTGTCCCTCACTATCTGGCACTTCAAGCACCACTACATCTTGCAACTTAAACCCACCCTCCATAGCATCAAGCTCTCCATCAGGATAGGTGCCTTTCATCAACAACAAACAGCCTGCATCATCGCAATGTTGGCCTGTTAAATCAATAATATCCTTAATAGTCGCAAAGGCACGCGCTGTTACCATGGCAAACTTGGGTAAAACAGCCTCCTCAACGCGGGCATGAACAACCGTTACATTGTCCAAACCCAATTCAGCTTTGGCTTGTTGTAAGAATCGCGTTTTCTTAGAGTTGGTATCTAATAAAGTGACCGCGATCTCAGGATGCATAATCGCAATAGGAATACCTGGCAAGCCAGCACCTGTGCCGACATCAAGTAATGAGTCACCTTTTAAATACGGCAAAATAGTCAGGCTATCTATTATATGCCGACTCACCATTTCATTAGGATTACGGATCGCACTTAGGTTATAGACCTTATTCCATTTATCAAGTAACTCAACATAAGCCTGTAAACAGTTAACCTGATCTTCTGTTAACGTTAAACCTAATGACTCACTCCCCTGCTTTATTTGTTGACCTAAATTTTTAGCCATTCAAAGCTTCTCCATTGCTTCGCTTCAAATGCACCAATAAGATTGATACTGCAGCAGGTGTTACCCCGGGGATCCGTGCGGCTTGGCCTAAATTATTAGGCCGCGCTTGTGCAAGTTTTTCACGCACTTCATTTGACAGGCCACGGACTGATTTATAATCAATATCGTCAGGTAATAGCGTGCCCTCATTGCGTTGCAAGCGATCAATCTCGTTTTGTTGGCGAGTAATATAACCTGCATATTTGGTTTGAATAACCACTTGCTCTGACACTTCTTCGGCAACAGTGCTTTCTTCACCCAGTAACGTTAATAATCCTTGGTAGTCCACACTCGGGCGGCGCAATAACTCTATCGCTGAATTTACTTTCTTTAACGGCTCACCCAAAACTTTTTCAGCTAAAGCTTGATCTACTTTTTCTGGACTAAACTTATAAGCCTCTAAACGACTTGTTTCTTTGGCAACGGCATCACGCTTAGCAGTAAAATACTGCCAACGTTCATCATCAACCAAGCCTAGCTCGCGACCTTTCGGCGTTAAACGCATGTCAGCATTATCTTCACGCAATAACAATCGATATTCGGCACGGCTAGTAAACATACGATAAGGCTCACGGGTACCAGATGTAATCAAATCATCAATCATCACACCAATATAGGCTTCATCTCGGCGCGGGTACCACGGCTCTAAACCACGAGCTTGTAAACCTGCATTTAAACCGGCGATTAGGCCTTGTGCTGCCGCCTCTTCATAACCTGTTGTACCATTAATTTGGCCAGCAAAGAATAGACCCGCCATATGTTTAGTTTCTAACCATGGTTGCAAGTCACGAGGATCAAAGAAGTCATATTCAATCGCATAACCTGGGCGTGTAATATGAGCATTTTCTAAGCCTTTCATCGAACGAACAATTTCATACTGCACATCAAACGGTAAACTCGTTGAAATACCATTTGGATAAACTTCACCACAGTTTAAACCTTCAGGCTCAAGGAAGATCTGATGTGAAGTGCGATCAGCAAAACGGACCACTTTATCTTCAATCGATGGACAATATCGTGGACCAATACCTTCTATTTCACCACTGTACATCGGTGAGCGATCTAAATTTTTTCGAATCACATCATGTGTCGATTCATTGGTATGCGTAATATGACATGAGATTTGATCGGGATGATCTGACGCTTTACCTAAAAATGAAAACAATGGTGTTGGTGTATCACCTGGCTGTTCAGCTAAGTCAGAAAAGTCGATACTATTCGTTGCGATACGAGGAGGTGTACCTGTTTTTAAACGATCAACTCTAAATGGTAATGCGCGTAATCGCTGGGCTAATGAGATTGATGCAGGATCACCGGCTCGTCCACCTTGATGATTTTCCATACCAATATGAATTAGGCCGCCGAGGAAGGTTCCTACGGTTAATACCACTGATTTGGCAGAGAATCGCAAGCCAGCTTGGGTCACAACACCCACAACTCGATCATTTTCAACAACAAGATCATCAACTGTTTGTTGGAATAACGATAAGTTTTCTTGAGTCTCCAAATAGCCACGAACAGCCGCTTTATAACGTACTCGATCAGCCTGAGCTCGTGTTGCACGAACAGCGGGACCTTTGCTGGCATTTAAAATTCGGAACTGTATGCCGCCACGATCAGCAGCTTGCGCCATGACACCGCCTAAAGCATCTACCTCTTTAACAAGGTGACCTTTACCGATCCCGCCAATAGCAGGATTACAACTCATCTGACCTAATGTCTCGATGTTTTGTGTCAATAGCAGGGTTTTGACACCTTGGCGTGCAGAGGCTAATGCCGCCTCTGTGCCGGCATGGCCACCACCAACAATAATGACATCATAATGATCTTGATAACTCATAAATACAGTTCTAACACTCTTAAATCTTCAATCGATCGATAATTCTAACACGCAAGAGCTTTCTTAAAGGGAAATTATTGGTGTCACTTAGTAACAAAAAACACTATAAACCACTGACTTATTAAGGTTTTTTGCATTTGTTTTGTTAAGCTTTAAATACAAAGCTTAACCTTTTATGCTATGTTTCGATTCAGATTATCAAGGTAGATTATTATGGAAAAGAATTCTGGAATTAAACGCTTCTACTATGCCTCGCTGTATTCATGGCAAGGTTTCAAGTCGGCTATGGCTAATGAATCCGCTTTTCGCCAAGAATTTATTGCAGCGCTAATTCTTACGGCATTTAGCTTTTATTTAGATGTAAGTGCGTATGAACGCCTCGCAATGATTGCCAGTTTAATCATGGTTCTCGTTGTTGAGTTAATCAACTCTGCAATTGAATGTGTTGTTGATCGTGTTGGAACAGAGCGCCACACTCTGTCAGGACGAGCAAAAGATTATGGTTCATTTGCCGTGTTACTGACACTATTAATCGCTATAGCCACATGGATGTTAATTATTATTAACGAGTATGGCGATAAGATCTAACCATAATAATCGTCCCCAGAATAATCATAGGTAATGACAATATCTGGCCCATTGTTAGCCAATCTAATGCTAAATAACCATATTGCTGATCAGGGGTACGAACAAATTCCACACTAAACCTAAATACACCATAGCCAAGTAAAAACAGGCCGGACACAGCGCCTGCCGGTTTTGGCTTGGCAGAATAAATCCACAAAATTATAAATAATAACAATCCTTCAAGTGCTGCCTCATATAACATCGAGGGATGGCGAGGTAATGGCCCACCATTAGGAAACACCATTGCCCAAGGCACATCACTGACTTTTCCCCACAATTCAGCATTAATAAAATTACCAATACGACCAAAGAAAAGACCTATAGGCACCATAGGCGCTATAAAATCACTGATATTGGCATAAGATTTTCCTGTTTTTCTAGCAAACAACCAAAATGCGGTTAACACACCCAACAATCCACCATGGAATGACATGCCACCCTGCCAAATTTTTAGTATATTCAATGGATTATCTAGATTGCTTGGTAAATCATAAAATAAGCTATACCCCAAACGACCACCAAGAATTACGCCTATTGCACCATAAAACAATAAGTCTTCAACTTGTTCAACTGTCCAACCAAAACGTTCAGCCCGAAGACGGCCCAAGTACCACGCCCCTACAAACCCCATTAAATACATTAAGCCGTACCAATGAATTTGTAGCGGACCTAAAGACAGTGCAACAGGATCAATTTGTGGATAAACCATACGTTCAAGCTCTTAATTAAATGTAGCGACATCATACCAAGTCACAGCAGTAACGCTAAGAATATAATCATGCACCAACTCATCTCACTTGCACCCAATTAGTTCAACATTAACAAATAGCGCACCAAGATGATCCAATACGCATTTGCACAAACACTGCAAGATGATGTTTTTATTGACATTTATTGTTGGCACCATTACTGCAATCACACTGCGTAGTCTGAATTCTTTCGCAGCACTTAAACCCTGCATGCACATTCAAATGACTCAAATAATTTATAAACGAGGAATAAAAATGAAATTGAAAACAATCTCAACTCTATGTTTTGCTGCTAGCACACTGCTTGCTGCTTCATCTGCAATGGCATGGGAAAGCGAAGACGGCGCACACTCAACTAGTGCAAGCGTTGCTTTAAGCTCTGACTACATGTGGCGTGGTTACTCACAAACAGATAACGAAATGGCTATCTCTGGTAGCTTTGACTATGGTCATAGCTCAGGTTTATATGTTGGCGTTTGGGGTTCAAATGTTGATTTTGGTGATGGCGATGACGCAAGCACAGAAATTGATGTCTATGCTGGTTACGCTAGTGAGTTTGGCGACACAGGTATTGGCTACGATGTCGGTGCATTACGTTACATCTACCCAGGCGAAGATTACAGCTGGAACGAAGTTTATGCATCATTAAGCTACAGTTTCTTCAGTGTTGGCGTTGCCCATACTAGTGATGTTTATGGTGGTGACGAAGATGCAACTTACTACTCTGCGGGCTTCGATTATGATCTTCCTTATGATGTAGCACTAAGTGCTGGTATCGGTTACTACGATTACGACGAAACAGGTGTTGACGAACAAACTGACTACCGCCTTGGTCTGTCTAAAGAGTTAATCGGTTTTGGTTTTGATCTTACGTATATTGGTATGGATAGCGATGGTGAAGATGCAAATGGAAACCTTGCTGATGACCGTGTAGTCTTCACAATCTCTAAATCAATGTAATTATCCTTGGCCACTTCACTCTCTCGAAGTGGCCATTTTTTTTGAAGGAATAAGTTATGAAACAAGTAGTAGCGATAATCAAGCCATTTAAGCTTGATGATGTACGTGAAGCGCTTTCTGAAATCGGTGTGCAAGGTATAACCGTTTCTGAAGTAAAAGGTTTTGGTCGTCAAAAAGGTCACACTGAATTATATCGTGGTGCTGAGTATGTTGTAGATTTTCTACCTAAACTCAAATTAGATATTGCTATTGATGATGATGTCGTTGATCAAGTTACCGAAGCAATCATTAAAGGTGCTAACACTGGCAAAATCGGTGATGGCAAAATCTTTGTTTATCCACTAGAGCAAGTGATCCGTATTCGCACCAGCGAAACCGGTTCTGACGCTTTATAAGATTGGAGTATTAAAGAATGGAAAATATAACAAATAATATATTCGAACTCCAATACGCTATTGATACCTTTTACTTTTTAGTATGTGGTGCCTTAGTTATGTGGATGGCTGCTGGCTTCTCAATGTTAGAAGCAGGCCTTGTTCGTGCTAAAAACACAACTGAAATCTTAACAAAGAACGTTTTATTGTTCGCTATTGCGTGTACTGCTTATATGGTTGTCGGTTATGACATCATGTACGGTGGTGGCATCTTCTTAGAAGGTATTGCTGGCGGTGATAACTTAACAGCTGATGCATTAGCTGCTTCTGCTGAAGCTGGTTTTGATGGTGGTTCTGTTTACTCATCTGCATCTGACTTCTTCTTCCAAGTTGTGTTTGTTGCAACAGCGATGTCAATCGTATCTGGTGCAGTTGCTGAGCGTATGAAGTTATGGGCATTTGCTGCTTTTGCTATCGTAATGACTGCATTTATCTACCCAATGGAAGGTGCATGGACTTGGGGCGGTGCTTCTGTATTCGGAATGTACTCTCTAGGTGATGACTTTGGTTTCCTTGATTTTGCGGGTTCAGGTATCGTACATATGGCCGGTGCTGCAGCTGCTTTAGCGGGTGTTATCTTGCTAGGTGCTCGTAAAGGTAAATATGGTCCTAACGGTGAAATTCGCCCTATTCAAGGTGCAAACTTACCAATGGCAACATTAGGTACCTTCATCTTATGGATGGGTTGGTTCGGCTTTAACGGTGGTTCAGTATTAAAACTAGGCGATATGGCAAGTGCTAACACAGTTGCAATGGTATTCCTAAACACTAACGCTGCGGCTGCTGGTGGTGTGATTGCTGCACTTCTTGTTGCTAAAATGATGTTTGGTAAAGCTGATTTAACTATGATTTTAAACGGTGCATTAGCTGGTTTAGTTGCTATTACAGCGGGTCCTGATACACCAACACCATTGATGGCAACACTCATCGGTGCCGTCGGTGGTGCATTAGTTGTATTATCAATCATTGCCTTAGATAAACTTAAACTTGATGATCCAGTGGGTGCTATCTCTGTTCACGGTGTGGTTGGTTTATGGGGTCTGTTAGCAGTGCCATTAACGAACACGGATGCAAGCTTCACAGGCCAATTAGTCGGTGCTGCAACTATCTTCGTTTGGGTATTTGGTACAAGCTTCATCGTTTGGTCAGTACTGAAAATGGTAATGGGCATCCGCGTCTCTGAAGAAGAAGAGTACGAAGGTGTTGATTTAAGTGAATGTGGTATGGAAGCATATCCAGAATTTACTACCAACGTAAAATAATTACCTAAACGCAACACTTAGGTAACGCACTAAAAAGCGGCCTCGAAGCAATTCGAGGCCGCTTTTTTTTATTTCAGATCCAAACCCGTTCAGGTATAAGCTTCTGTATCAATTTGAGCCTACAACAGTGTTTCACGCAACATTTTGGTGCAAAACTAAAGATATAAAGCGCTCGCCTTCTATCGAAAAACACACTTCCATATTGTTTTCAACAGGTTACCGTAGATGGCATGGGCTGTGCAATCATTTCCCCTTAATTAAGTATTAATCACTACTGTGAGATTCAAATGAGTAATAAACAAACACTGGTTGTTATTGGTAACGGTATGGTCGGCCAAAACTTCCTCGTCAACTTGATGGCAAGTGATATTAAGGATAACTACGATGTAGTTACCTTCTGTGAAGAAAATCTACCCGCATACGACCGTGTACATTTAAGTGAATATTTTGCAGGCAAATCTGCTGATGATTTGTCTTTAGTGGAAGAAGGTTTCTTCGAAAATAACAATATCACTATTCATATAGGTGACAAAGCATCATCTATTGATCGCGCCGCTAAAACGGTTACCTCAGAAAAAGGTGAAGTCATTGCTTATGACAAGCTTGTTTTAGCAACAGGCTCAAGTGCTTTTGTTCCACCTATTCCAGGTCATGATCGCGAAGGCTGTATTGCTTACCGTACTATCGATGATCTTGATGAAATGATGGCGACAGCCAAAATATCTAAAGTAGGTGCCGTTATTGGTGGTGGCCTATTAGGTCTAGAGGCTGCTAAAGCTTTACAAGATCTAAACCTAGAAACTCATGTTGTGCAATTTGGCCCTCGCTTAATGGGTGCTCAACTTGATGATGGCGGCGCAGGCTTACTCAAGCAAAAAATTGAAGAATTAAATGTAAGTGTATTAACCAATAAAAATACAATTAAAATTGTTGATGGTGATCGCTGTAAACACAAAATGATGTTTGCCGATGGTAGCGAACTTGAAACAGATATGATTTTGTATTCAGCCGGTATTCGTCCACGTCATGAAATTGCTGAAGCTACAGGTTTAAAAATAGCTGATCGTGGTGGTGTTGTCATTAATGACCAATGTTTAACGTCTGATGAAGATATCTATGCGATTGGTGAGTGCGCCTCGTGGAATGACCAAACCTTTGGTTTAGTTGCACCAGGTTATGCTATGGCTCGTACAGTTGTTGATCAACTTGCTGGCGGTTCTGCTGAATTTACCGGTGCTGATATGAGCACTAAATTAAAGCTTAACGGTGTTGATGTAGCGAGTATTGGTGATCCACATGCAGTAACGAAGGGTTCACTTGTCTATACCTACCAAAATGGTGTTGATGGTGTTTATAAGCGCCTTGTTGTTAGCCAAGATAATAAAAAATTATTGGGTGCGGTTTTAGTTGGAGACGCGTCAGGTTATCCAACATTATCTCAATACTATTCAAGTGATATTGATTTACCCGAAAACCCTGATGCATTAATTTTACCTTCTCGATCAGATGAGTCTGTTGGTTTAGGCCCTGATGCCTTACCTGCATCCGCACAAATTTGTTCATGTTTTGATGTCACGAAAGGTGATATCTGCACATCCATTGAAGGTGGCTGCACCACAATGGGCGCTTTAAAAGATGATACTAAAGCAGCAACAGGTTGTGGCGGTTGTGCAGCTCTTTTAAAATCAGTACTTGATTGTGAATTAGAAAAAGCTGGCGTCGAAGTTAACACTGATATTTGTGAACATTTTGCCTATACACGCCAAGATCTTTACAACTTAATTATGGTTGAAGAGATTAAGACATTTGGTGAATTATTAGAAAAACATGGTTCAGGAAAGGGTTGTGAAATTTGTAAGCAAGCAATCGGTTCTATTCTTGCTTCGTACTGGAATGATTATGTTTTAGAAAATGATCATGTCAGCTTACAAGATACTAACGATTCATTCTTAGCCAATACCCAAAAAGATGGTACTTACTCTGTCGTTCCTCGTATGACGGGTGGTGAAGTAACGCCAGATGGTCTTATTGCTGTCGGTAATGTGGCTAAAAAATATGGTCTGTATACAAA
>Ga0209494_1000558_pt1 | contig 16555 bp, 12 predicted proteins | sample EN1Hudseemescosm_FD_184628 | JGI IMG/M metagenome (GOLD analysis project Ga0209494, IMG submission 184628) | Methane-oxidizing microbial communities from mesocosms in the Hudson Canyon - EN1B Hudson Canyon (SPAdes) (version 2) | ecosystem: Environmental > Aquatic > Marine > Cold seeps | place... | reverse complement strand
TGCAACGGTTGTTGAATAGAAGTTGAATTTTATTTAATATTGTAGTACAATAATCTTTCTAAAAGTTAATGCGTGTAGGTCAGTGGCTCAATTGGTAGAGCAGCGGTCTCCAAAACCGCAGGTTGTGGGTTCGAGTCCCTCCTGGCCTGCCAACTCGCATTAAACCTTAATAAAATCTAGATACCCCCCAAAAGAATCCAAATGAATATTCAGGCAAAGGAAGTACCTTCAACCTCCGGGGTTGATATACTTAAATATGTTTTGTCTCTTGTGCTATTAGGTGCAGGTGTCGTTGCTTTTTATCAATTCTCAGAGTTTTCTCAACTATATAGAGTTTTAGGAATAGTTGGTGTAGTAGCTATTGCTTTAGCAATGATGATGACTACGACTGCGGGGAAAAACTCATGGAGTTTTGCTTTAGAAGCAAAATTAGAAGTAAGAAAGGTAGTCTGGCCTTCTAGACAAGAAACAATGCTTACGACATTATTTGTTTTTGGAATGGTTGTCATTGTAGGCCTTATTCTATGGCTATTAGATATGTTTCTATTCTGGGCTATAACATCACTAACAGCATAAAGAGGTAAATAATGGCAATTCGTTGGTATGTTATTCATGCGTATTCAAATTATGAAAATAAAGTAAAACTTTCGCTTGAAGAAAAAATAAAAAGAGAAGGTTTAGAAGAATATTTTGGTGAAATCTTAGTTCCTACAGAAGAAGTTGTAGAAATGAGATTAGGACAACAAAGAAAAAGTGAGCGAAAGTTTTTTCCTGGGTATGTTTTAGTACAAATGGAATTAACGGATGAAACATGGCATTTAGTAAGAGATGAACCTAGAGTTTTAGGGTTTATTGGTGGTACTACTGAACGTCCAGCGCCTATATCTGAATTAGAAGCTGAAAGAATATTAAATAGAGTTGAGGCAGGGGTGAATAAGCCACGACCTAAAGTTCTATTTGAAGTAGGTGAAGTTCTTCGTATTAATGATGGCCCTTTTAAAGATTTTAATGGGGAAATTGAAGAAGTTAATTACGAGAAAAGTAAGCTAAAAATCTCTGTTTTAATCTTTGGAAGATCAACCTCAGTTGAGCTTGGTTTTGGTGAAGTAGAAAAAACTTAGACTTATCAAATAAAAAATAACGGTCCTCATCTATAGATGGGGATTTTTTATCTATGGGGAGCTGAAAAGCATTTGAACCCACACGGAGAAATAGAATGGCTAAAGAAGTCACGGCATATATTAAGCTGCAAGTAAAAGCAGGTGAAGCGAATCCAAGTCCACCAGTAGGTCCTGCATTGGGTCAACACGGTGTTAACATTATGGAGTTTTGTAAAGCATTTAATGCGAAAACTTCAGATGTAGAAAAAGGCTTACCTATTCCTGTTGTTATTTCTGTGTTTAGTGATAGAAGTTTTACTTTTGTTACAAAAACTCCACCAGCATCGATTCTGCTTAAAAAAGCAGCGGGTATTGCAAAAGGAAGTAGTAATCCAAATACTGTAAAAGTAGGAACAGTAACGCGTGCGCAATTGGAAGAAATTGCAACAACAAAAATGGAAGATTTAAACGCGACAGATATGGATGCAGCTGTAAGTATTATTGCGGGTAGTGCTCGTAGTATGGGTCTTGATGTGGAAGGATTGTAATGGCTAAGTTATCTAAAAAAGCAAAAATGGTTAACGAAAAAGTAGATGCTGAACGTCAATATGCATTTACTGATGCTGTAGCTGTTCTAAAAGAATTAGCAACTACTACAAAATTTTCTGAGTCAATTGACCTAAGTATTAATCTTGGTATTGATGCAAGAAAATCTGATCAAAATGTACGTGGTGCAACAGTACTTCCCAAAGGTTCTGGTAAAACAGTAAGAGTTGCTGTTTTTACTCAAGGTCCTAATGCAGAAGCAGCTAAAGACGCTGGTGCTGACATTGTTGGTATGGAAGATCTTGCTGATCAAGTTAAAAAAGGTCAAATGGACTTCGATGTTGTTATTGCCTCGCCTGATGCAATGCGTGTTGTTGGTCAATTAGGTCAAGTTTTAGGTCCTAGAGGTTTAATGCCTAACCCTAAAGTAGGTACAGTAACACCTGATGTTGCTGGAGCAATTAAAAATGCTAAATCTGGACAAGCGCGTTACCGTACAGATAAAGCAGGTATTGTTCACTGCTCTATTGGAAAGATTGCATTTTCTCCAGAAGATATTTTAGAGAACTTAGAAGCTGTTATTTCTGATATAGTGAAAGCAAAGCCTAGTGCTGCGAAAGGTATTTATCTTAAAAAGATTACTTTAAGCACAACTATGGGACCTGGTGTAACGTTAGATCAGTCAACGATTGCATTAAAATCATAAGTAAGAATTTTGGTTGCCAGCTCGGTTGGTAGCCATCAAAGACCGTAGGTGCTGAGGCTTAAAATTTTTATTGCCTACGTAGATGGGAGCTGTAACTAGGAAACTGGTAATAAGCCCCGAGAGTGCACCCCTTTTAAGGGGTGTGTGTATCAATCTGACATTTGTCAGACTAACGGAGAAAATTGTGGCCTTAGCATTAGATGGCAAAAAAGCCGTCGTAGAAGAAGTAGCCCAATATGCCGCTAAAGCGCATTCTGCTGTTGCCGCTGAATACCGTGGACTAACTGTATCTGAGTTAACTGAGATGCGTGTAGTTGCAAAAAAAACCGGTGTTTATTTGCGAGTAGTTAAGAATTCATTAGCTAAGCGTGCAGTTGCTGGAACTCCTTTTGAATGTATGCAAGATAAAATGGCTGGTCCATTAATTCTTGCTTTTTCTATGGAAGATCCAGGTTCTGCAGGTCGTTTAATTAATGACTTTGCTAAAACTAATAATAAGTTAATTGCTAAAATTGTATCAATCGATGGTCAAGCTTATGATGGTGCCGAATTAGCACGATTAGCAAGCCTACCAACGCGTGATCAAGGTATTAGCTTGATTATGGCATTAATGTTAGCTCCTGTAGAAAAACTAGCTCGCACTTTACTTGCTCTTAAAGAGTCTCGTGGAGAAGGTGAGGAAGTAGCGACAGAAAGCGTAGCAGAAGAAGCGGTAGTTGAAGCAGAAGAAGCAGCAGCTGAATAAGCTCTTAACCAGTTTACAACCAATTATTTAGAGGAATAACCAAATGGCTATCTCACAAGAAGATATCTTAGAAGCAGTATCTAACATGACTGTTATGGAAATCGTTGATTTAATTTCAGCAATGGAAGAAAAATTCGGCGTATCTGCAGCAGCAGTAGCAGCAGCACCAGCAGCAGGCGATGCAGCGGGCGCAGCAGCAGAGCAAACTGAATTTAATGTTGTAATGGAATCATTCGGCGCAAACAAAGTAAGTGCAATTAAAGCAGTTCGTGCACTAACTGGCTTAGGCTTAAAAGAAGCAAAAGCAGCTGTTGAAGGATGTCCTGTTACATTGAAAGAAGGTGTTAGCAAAGCAGAAGCAGAAGAAGCTAAAGCAGCTTTAGAAGAAGCGGGAGCTTCTGTCGAAATTAAATAATTTTGATAAAAAAATCTTAAGCAGTACCTGTAAATAGGGGCTTGTGACTACTTTGTAGTCGCAGGCCTTTTACTGTTTGTAGTGACCTGAATTTAAAACCTACTCTTGATAAAGGATAAGGAAGTATATGGCTTACTCTTTTACTGAAAAAAAACGCCTTAGAAATAATTTTGGAAAAGCAAATGAAGTGCTTGATGTACCGTATTTGTTGGCAACTCAAATTAAATCCTATGATAATTTTTTGCAAACAGGCCTGCGCCCAGCAAAAAGAAAGGATGTGGGGTTACACGCTGCATTTTCTAGTGTATTTCCAATCACCAGTCATTCTGGGTATGCGGTTTTAGAGTATGTGAAATACCGTTTGGGTGATCCGGCTTTTGATGTGCGTGAATGCCAACAGCAAGGTGCGACTTATGCTGCCCCTTTACGAGTCGTTGCGCGTTTAGTTATCTATGATAAAGATGCTCCGGGCAGTACGAAAGTAGTAAAAGATATTAGAGAACAAGAAGTTTACATGGGTGAACTTCCGCTAATGACAGAGAATGGAACCTTTGTAATTAATGGAACAGAACGAGTCATTGTGTCGCAATTACATCGTAGCCCAGGTGTGTTCTTTGATCATGATAAAGGTAAGACGCATTCATCTGGAAAATTTTTATTTAATGCGCGGGTAATTCCTTATCGTGGTTCATGGTTAGATTTTGAATTTGATCATAAAGATTGTGTATTTGTTCGTATTGATAGACGTCGTAAGATTCCTGCCACCATTTTATTGCGTGCGTTAGGTTACGATAACGAGCAGATGATAAAGATTTTTTTCGAGACGAATAAATTTTCTATTAGTCAAGATAAAGTGCAATTAAGCTTAATTGCTGAGAGATTAAAAGGCGAGATTGCAACATTTGATATTAAGCACGATGGAAAGGTGCTAGTAGAAGAAGGTCGTCGTATTACTGCAAAGCATACGCGCCAAATGAGTAAGGCAGGGATTGAAAAATTAGAAGTGCCAAGAGAGTATATCTATGGCATGGTAATAGCAAATAATATTATCGATGAAACGACTGGTGAATTAATTGCTAGTGTTAATGATGAAGTAACAGAAGAATTGCTAGATAAGTTAATAGCAGAAGGCGTTACAGAAATTAATACGCTCTATGTTAATGATTTAGATCGTGGAGCCTATATTTCTGAAGCGATGCGTTTAGATACTACAAGTAATCGTCTAGAGGCATTGATTGAAATCTATCGCATGATGCGCCCTGGTGAGCCACCGACAAAAGAAGCGGCTGAAAACCTATTCGAGAATTTATTTTTTACTTCAGATAGATATGACTTATCTGCAGTAGGGCGTATGAAATTTAATCGTCGTTTAGGGATGAAAGAGTCTAAAGGTGAGATTCAAGGAACCTTAAGCGAAGATGATATTATTAATGTTTTAAAAGAATTAATTAATATTAGAAATGGTAATGGGATTGTTGATGATATTGATCATTTAGGAAATCGCCGTGTTCGTGCGGTGGGTGAAATGATTGAGAATCAATTTAGAGTAGGATTAGTTCGAGTTGAGCGTGCTGTAAAAGAGCGTTTAACATTAGCTGACTCTGAAGGTTTAATGCCACAAGAAATTATTAATGCTAAGCCAGTTTCGGCTGCAGTAAAAGAATTTTTTGGTTCTAGTCAGTTATCTCAATTTATGGATCAAAATAATCCATTATCTCAGGTAACACATAAGCGTCGTGTTTCTGCATTAGGGCCGGGTGGTTTAGCGAGAGAGCGAGCTGGTTTTGAAGTGCGAGATGTACATACAACGCATTATGGACGTGTTTGTCCGATTGAAACGCCTGAGGGACCGAATATTGGTTTAATTAACTCTCTAGCGGTTTATGCGCGTACTAATGAATATGGATTTTTAGAAACGCCTTACCGTAAAGTTAATAAAGGTGTTGTTACCAAAGACATTGATTACTTATCTGCGATTAGTGAAGGTGATTTTGTTATTGCTCAGGCCAGTGCGCCTGTTGATGAAAATGGCGTTTTAATCCCAGGATTAGTGTCTTGTCGTCATAAAGATGAGTTTACCTTAGCAAACTCTGAGTCCGTAGAGTATATGGATGTTTCAGCTAAGCAGATTGTATCGGTTGCGGCTTCTATTGTGCCATTTTTAGAGCATGATGATGCGAACAGAGCCTTAATGGGATCTAACATGCAGCGCCAAGCGGTGCCTGTATTAAGAGCTGAAAAGCCCATTGTTGGTACAGGGATGGAGCGTACGGTTGCTAAAGATTCAGGGGTAACGGTAGTAGCTAAGCGTGGTGGTGTGATTGCAACAGTTGATGCGAACCGCATTGTGGTACGTGTAAATGATGCAGAAACAGAAGCGGGTGAAGCAGGCGTAGATATTTATAACCTTATTAAATATGTTCGTTCAAATCAAAATACTTGTATTAATCAAAAGCCTTTAGTGATGCCAGGCGATAATATTGCTGCAGGCGATATTATGGCGGATGGCCCTTCTACTGATATGGGAGAATTAGCATTAGGACAAAATATGCTGATCGCTTTTATGCCGTGGAATGGTTATAACTTTGAGGATTCTATTTTAGTTTCTGAGCGTGTTGTAAAAGAAGACCGTTTTACTTCGATTCATATTGAAGAAAAAACTTGTATTGCGCGTGATACTAAGCATAGTCCTGAAGAAATTACTGCAGATATTCCAAATGTAAGCGAAGAAGCTCTTTCTAAATTAGATGAGTCAGGTATTGTTTATGTAGGTGCGGAAGTTAAAGGTGGTGATATCTTAGTAGGTAAGGTCACGCCTAAAGGCGAATCCCAGCTTACACCTGAGGAAAAATTACTAAGAGCTATTTTTGGTGAAAAAGCTGCAGATGTAAAAGATACTTCTTTACGCGTCCCCGGTAGTATTCGTGCAACAGTTATTGATGTGCAGGTTTTTACGCGTGACGGTGTAGAGAAAGATCAGCGTGCTTTAGCGAACGAAGCAGCAGCGATTAATAGTTATAAGAAAGATATTAATGATCAATTGTCGATTGTTGAAAAAGATATTTTTCAGCGTACTGCAGCTCTTATTATTGGCAAAGCGGCTCTTTCAGGTCCTAATAACTTGAAATCTTCTACTGTGATTACTCAGGAATACTTAGATAGTATTAAGCGTGCTGAGTGGGCAAATATTAAAATGGAAGAAGAAGATCTTAATGTGCAATTAGAGGGCTTAGGTGCTCAAATTATTAAATTGCGCAAAGAGTTTGATGAAAAGTTTGAAGATAAGCGTAGAAAAATCACCATGGGTGATGATTTAGCGCCAGGCGTTTTAAAAATGGTTAAGGTTTACTTAGCGGTTAAAAAACGTATTCAGCCAGGTGATAAGATGGCGGGTAGACATGGAAACAAAGGGGTTATTTCACGTATTAACCCAATTGAAGATATGCCTTTCTTAGCTGACGGTACGCCAATTGATATCGTTTTAAACCCATTAGGGGTTCCATCACGTATGAACGTTGGTCAGGTGTTGGAAACACATCTTGGTTGGGCGGCTAAAGGTTTAGGTGCCAAAATTGGACGTATGCTTGAAGCACAAGCTGCTGTAAAAGAATTACGTGAATTTTTAGATAAGATCTATAACAGCAGTGGTAAAAAAGAAGATTTAGATTCTTTTACTGATGCAGAAATTGTTGAAATGTGTAAGAACCTTATTGCTGGTGTGCCGATGGCTTCACCTGTATTTGATGGGGCATCAGAAGATGAAATTCGTTATATGCTTAAACTTGCTGATTTACCAGAATCTGGACAAATTCAGCTGTATGACGGCTTAACCGGTGATGCGTTTGAACGTCATGTAACGGTTGGGTATATGCATATGTTAAAACTCAATCATTTAGTGGATGATAAAATGCATGCGCGTTCAACAGGGCCTTACAGTCTTGTTACTCAGCAGCCGCTTGGTGGTAAAGCACAATTTGGTGGGCAGCGTTTTGGAGAAATGGAGGTTTGGGCTTTAGAAGCATATGGAGCGGCTTATACATTACAAGAAATGCTGACTGTGAAGTCAGATGATGTAACTGGTCGTACCCGTATGTATAAAAATATTGTGGATGGCAATCATCAGATTGAAGCAGGAATGCCGGAATCATTTAACGTATTACTGAAAGAAATTCGCTCATTGGCTATTAATATTGAAGTGCAATAGCACCGTTATATTACATATTTTATAGTGAATGAGTTCTGGTCAATCCAGGTAACAAATAAGGGGATAAGCTCTTGAAAGATTTATTAAATTTCTTAAAACGCCAAAATAAATCAGCTGATTTTGATGAAATTAGCATTGGCCTTGCATCACCAAACCAAATTAGATCATGGTCTTATGGTGAGGTTAAAAAGCCAGAAACAATTAATTACCGTACTTTTAAGCCTGAGCGTGATGGTTTATTTTGTGCAAAGATTTTTGGTCCAGTCAGTGATTACGAATGTTTGTGTGGAAAATATAAGCGATTAAAGCACCGTGGTGTGATTTGTGAAAAATGTGGCGTTGAAGTGACGCTATCAAAAGTTAGACGTGACCGTATGGGGCATATCGAGCTAGCAAGCCCTGTGGCGCATATTTGGTTTTTAAAATCATTGCCTTCACGTATTGCTTTATTACTTGATATGACTTTGCGTGAAATTGAGCGCGTTTTATATTTCGAATCTTTTGTTGTGCTTGAAGAAGGTTTAACGCCTTTAGAAAAGAAAAAATTACTGACTGATGAAGAATACTTAGATGCATTCGAAGAGTACGGTGATGAGTTTGAAGCAAAAATGGGTGCGGAAGCTATTTATGCTTTATTGAAAGATATTGATATTAAATCGGAAGTTGATCGCTTAAGAGAAGAAATTAATGCGACTAACTCTGAAACAAAAATCAAGAAATTCTCTAAGCGTTTAAAAGTACTGGAGTCTCTATTAGGCTCTAAAAACCGTCCAGAATGGATGGTGATGAATGTATTGCCTGTATTACCGCCTGAATTAAGACCATTAGTACCTCTTGATGGTGGGCGTTTTGCAACGTCTGATTTAAATGATTTATATCGCCGTGTTATTAACAGAAACAATCGTTTACATCGATTATTAGAGTTAAGTGCGCCTGATATCATCATTCGTAATGAAAAAAGAATGTTGCAAGAGTCGGTTGATGGTCTATTAGATAATGGTCGTCGTGGTCGTGCGATTACGGGGACAAATCGTCGTCCTTTAAAATCACTTGCTGACATGATTAAAGGTAAGCAAGGACGTTTTAGACAAAACCTTTTAGGTAAGCGTGTTGATTATTCAGGACGTTCGGTTATTGTTGTAGGGCCTACCCTGAAGTTACATCAGTGTGGCTTACCTAAAAAAATGGCATTAGAATTATTTAAGCCATTTATTTTTAGTAAATTACAACTGCGTGGCTTAGCAACAACCATTAAAGCTGCAAAGAAAATGGTTGAAAATGAAGGCACTGAAGTTTGGGACATTCTTGAAGAAGTGAGTCGTGAGCATCCTATTCTGTTAAATAGAGCGCCAACGTTACATAGATTAGGTATTCAAGCTTTCGAACCGATCCTGATTGAAGGGAAAGCTATTAATTTACACCCATTAGTATGTAGTGCCTTTAATGCGGATTTTGATGGAGATCAGATGGCGGTGCATTTGCCTCTTTCTATCGAAGCGCAATTAGAAGCAAGAACACTGATGATGGCGACAAATAATATTTTGTCACCAGCAAATGGTGAGCCAATTATCAATCCTTCGCAAGATGTTGTATTGGGGCTTTATTATATTACGCGTGAAAAGTTGAATGCGAAAGGCGACGGCTCTATCTTTAGTGATATTGATGAAGTTCATAAAGCATTAGATGCGGGTATGGTTGAGTTACAATCTAAGATTCAAGTGAGAATCAAAGAGCGTACACGTGATGAAGATAACGGTACTTTTAGTGAAGCAAAAACAATTCGTGTAGAAACAACGGTTGGTCGTGCTTTCTTATGGGAAGTTGTGCCAGAAAGAATGCCTTTTTCCTTGGTTAATTGTGATATGACCAAGAAAAATATTTCTCGTTTATTGGATTATAGTTACCGTTATTTAGGTAATAAAGATACGGTTATTCTTGCTGACCAGATTATGTATCTTGGTTTTCGCTATGCAACGCGTTCAGGTATATCATTTGGTATTAATGATATGGAAATTCCAGCGGAAAAAGCGACAATCCTAGCAGAATCTGAAAAAGAAGTATTAGACATTCAATCACAATTTTCATCAGGTTTGGTAACTGATGGGGAAAGATACAATAAAGTTGTTGATATTTGGTCTCATGCGAATGAGAAAGTTGCTAAAGTAATGATGGATGCTTTAGGGACAGATGAAGTGATTGCAGCTGATGGTACGGTGCAAAAACAAAAATCATTTAACTCTATCTTTATGATGGCTGAGTCGGGTGCGCGGGGTTCTGCAGCTCAAATTAGACAGCTTGCTGGGATGCGTGGTTTGATGGCAAAACCAGATGGCTCTATTATTGAAACACCGATTACTGCAAATTTCCGTGAAGGATTGGATGTACTACAATACTTTATTTCGACACATGGAGCACGTAAAGGTTTAGCCGATACAGCACTAAAAACGGCGAATGCTGGGTACTTAACGCGTCGTTTAGTTGATGTTGCGCAGGATCTAGTGATCAATGGCGTTGATTGTGGTACGAGTAACGGTATGATGATGACACCTATTATTGAGGGAGGGGATGTTGTTGAGCCTCTTTCTGAACGAGTTTTAGGACGTGTTGTTATTGGTGATGTACTCAATGTTTCAACCGGTGATGTTGTTGTACCTGATAGTACAATGCTCGATGAGCACTATGTTGCTTTACTAGAAAAAAATAGTATTGATGATGTATTAGTGCGTTCAATTATCACTTGTGATAACCGTCATGGTGTTTGTGCTAAATGTTACGGTCGTGATTTGGGGCGTGGACATTTAGTAAATAGTGGTGAAGCTGTCGGTGTTATTGCAGCGCAATCTATTGGTGAGCCAGGTACTCAGTTAACTATGCGTACTTTCCATATTGGTGGGGCTGCATCAAGACAAGTTGCTATTAGTAATGTACAGGTTAAATCAAAAGGACATATTAAACTTCATAACTTAAAAACAGTTGAAAATAGAAGCGGTAATTTAATTGCTGTTTCACGTTCAGGTGAAGTTGGGGTAATGGATGAGTATGGCCGTGAAAAGGAAAAGTATAAAATTCCTTATGGTGCTGAGCTAAGTTGTAAAGATGGAAGTCCAGTTGAATCAGGTGATATTGTTGTTACTTGGGATCCGCATGTACATCCTGTTGTAACTGAAGTAGCTGGTTTTGTTAAATTAGAGGATTTTGTTGCTGGTATTACAGTACAAGAGAAGTCTGATGAGCTAACTGGGGTGAATTCAATTACCGTTATTGATCCTAAGCTAAGGACAAGTGCTGGTAAAGATATGCGTCCTTTAGTGAAGCTGGTGACTGAAGACGGAACTGAATTAACGCTACCTAATACAGAAATGACCGCTCAATATATTTTACCGGGCGGTGCGATTATTGCTGTGAAAGATGGTGGTGAAATTTTAGTCGGGGATGTTATCGCAAGGATTCCTCAAGAATCAAGTAAAACTCGTGATATTACCGGGGGTTTACCGCGTGTTGCTGATTTATTTGAAGCAAGAAAAACTAAAGATCCGGCTATTTTAGCGGAAGCAACAGGGGTTATTTCTTTTGGTAAAGAAACAAAAGGTAAGCAAAGAGTAGTTATTACTGACTCTGAGGGTGAGTTGCATGAAACTTTAGTTCCAAAATGGCGTCATATTACTGTTTTCGAAGGGGAGTTTGTTGATAAGGGTGAAACCATCGCGGAAGGTGAATTAACGCCGCATGATATACTACGTTTACGTGGTGTTACTGAATTAACAACCTACTTAGTAAAAGAGATTCAAGATGTTTATCGTTTACAGGGTGTAAAAATTAACGATAAGCATATTGAAGCAATTGTGCGTCAAATGCTGAGAAAAGTTGAAATTACTGCTTCTGGTGATAGTGATTACACCAAAGGTGAGCAAGTTGAACGTGCAGCGATTAAAGAGTTGAATGATAAGTTAGAAACGGCAGGAAAAATTCCAGCGAGTTTCGAGCCCATTTTATTAGGGATTACTAAAGCATCTTTGGCAACTGAGTCCTTTTTCTCAGCGGCTTCTTTCCAAGAAACAACGCGAGTCTTAACAGATGCAGCGGTTCGAGGTTTAAAAGATGGATTACATGGTTTGAAAGAAAATGTGATTGTTGGTCGATTGATTCCAGCAGGAACAGGATTAGCTTACCATGAAGCAAGACGAATTCAGCGAGCAAAAGATTCTGAGCCAGCTTTATCTGCAGAAGCAGAAGCGAGCTTAGAAGTTGTTAATGCAGAAGAGGCATTAAAGCAAGCATTAAATGCTGAAGAATAAAGTACTTGACTTGAAAAGAGCAGGATAATAGAATATCCTGCTCAATAGAGTTATTATAAAATTAATATAGTGCATTTTCTGATGCGCTTAGCACAGAAATATGCAATACGGAGTAATTTGAATTATGGCTACTGTAAACCAGCTAGTTCGTAAGCCACGCACAAGAAAAGTTGAAAAAAGTAATGTGCCTGCGCTTGAGGCGTGTCCTCAACGACGTGGTGTTTGTACGCGAGTATATACAACAACACCTAAAAAACCTAACTCGGCTTTACGTAAAGTCGCTCGTGTAAGATTAACAAATGGCGCAGAAGTAAGTAGCTATATTGGTGGTGAAGGCCATAATTTACAAGAGCATTCCGTGGTATTAATTCGCGGCGGTAGAGTAAAAGATCTTCCAGGGGTGCGTTATCACGTAGTTCGCGGAAGTTTGGATACATCTGGTGTGGATGGACGTAAATGTGGTCGTTCTAAATACGGCACGAAAAAACCTAAGAAATAATTGGTGAATTAAATGTCAAGAAGAAGAGCGGCGATAAAACGTACTGTTTTAGCAGATCCAAGATACAGTAGCGTTACTTTAACTAAGTTCATGAACATGGTTATGGTAGATGGAAAGAAATCAGTAGCAGAAAAAATTGTTTATGGTGCATTCGAAGCAATTGAAGCAAAAGGTAATGCTGAACCATTAGAAGTATTTACTAAAGCGTTAGAAAATATTCAGCCAAAAGTTGAAGTTAAATCTAGACGTGTTGGTGGAGCTACGTACCAGGTGCCGATTGAAGTAAGACCTGCGCGTCGTATTGCATTAGCAATGCGTTGGATGATTGAAGCATCTCGTAAGCGTAATGAAAAAAACATGCCATTAAAGCTAGCGGGTGAAATCCTGGATGCTGTAGAAGGGCGTGGATCAGCAGCTAAAAAACGTGAAGATACCCATAGAATGGCAGATGCTAATAAAGCGTTCTCTCATTACCGTTGGTAATTTAGTAGGTTTTTGGGATGGCACGTGTAACACCGATTGAAAAATATCGGAATATAGGTATTATGGCTCATATCGATGCGGGTAAAACCACAACGACAGAGCGGATTCTGTATTATACAGGGGTCTCCCATAAAATCGGCGAAGTTCATGATGGTTCTGCTGTTATGGACTGGATGGAGCAGGAACAAGAGCGCGGAATTACGATTACTTCTGCGGCAACGACTTGTTTTTGGAAGGGCATGGATAGCCAATACGATGAACATCGTATAAATATTATAGATACACCCGGGCACGTTGATTTCACTATTGAAGTAGAACGTTCGTTAAGGGTGCTTGATGGAGCATGTGCTGTATTTTGTGCTGTAGGTGGGGTTGAGCCTCAGTCGGAAACAGTATGGCGACAAGCCAATAAGTATGAAGTTCCTCGTATTGTCTTTATTAATAAGATGGATCGAGTTGGTGCGGATTACTTTAGAGTGATTGAGCAGGTTTCTACTCGCTTAGCGGGTGTGCCAGTTGCAATGCAAATACCGATTGGTGCTGAAGATAGTTTTCAGGGCGTTATTGATTTAGTTAAAATGAAAGCGATATTCTGGGAAGAAAAGAATATGGGTATGGCTTTTATGGAACAAGAAATTCCTGAATTATTACAGGAATTAGCTGAGGAATGGCGAGAAAAACTAGTTGAAGCGGCAGCGGACTCATCTGAAGAGCTTATGGATAAGTATCTTGAAGGTGAAGAATTAAGTGCTGCTGAAATTAAATCAGGTATTAGAGCTAGAACAATAGCGAATGAAATTTCTCCCGTTTTCTGTGGATCTGCCTTTAAAAATAAAGGGGTTCAGAGTGTTCTGGATGGTATTGTTGATTTCTTACCTTCACCGATAGATGTTAAAGCTATTGCTGGGGAAGCTAAGGATGGTTCGTTAGTAGAGCGTCGGGCTTCTGATGATGAGCCTTTTTCTGCTCTAGCATTTAAAATCGCAACAGATCCTTTTGTTGGTGTGTTGACTTTTTTTAGAGTGTATTCGGGAACATTATCTTCGGGTAGTGTTGTTTATAATGTGCTGAAAGGTAAACGTGAGCGTGTCGGGCGTTTATTACAAATGCATGCTAATAGTCGTGAAGAAGTTTCGGAAGTTTTCGCAGGAGATATTGTTGCTGCGGTAGGCTTTAAAAATGTTATCACGGGAGATAGCTTGTGTGATGAGAAGTATACTGTTATCTTAGAGAAAATGGAGTTTCCTGAACCAGTTATATCGATAGCAGTTGAAGCAAGAACCAAAGCTGATCAAGATAAAATGAGTATTGCTTTGGAACGATTGGCGAAAGAAGATCCTTCTTTTCATATGTCGGTCGATAAAGAGTCAGGTCAAACTATTATTTCAGGGATGGGAGAATTACATCTTGAAATTATTGTTGATCGTATGCGTAGAGAATTTGATGCGAATGTGAACGTGGGGACTCCGCAAGTATCCTATCGTGAATCAATTAAAGAATCTATTGAACAAGAAGGGAAATTTGTTCGTGAGTTAGGTGGCAAAGGCCAGTACGGAGATGTGCTGATTAGGATTGAGCCGATGGATATGGGCTTTGGATATGCTTTTGTTAATGAAATAGAAGATTCAGCAGTGCCTAAGGAATATATTCCTGCTGTTGAAAAAGGAATAGAAGAGCAAATGAAAAATGGTGTTTTAGCCGGCTACCCAGTAGTTGATGTTAAAGTAACATTAATTAATGGCTCATATCATGATGTAGACTCAAGTGAAATGGCTTTTTCAATTGCAGGCTCGGTAGCTTTTCGTGATGGTACGGAAGCGGCTAAGCCTATATTGCTCGAACCAGTAATGAAGGTGGAAATCATGACCCCTGAGGAGTATATGGGGGATGTGGTAGGAGATGTAAATCGGCGCAGAGGTATAGTTCTAGGAATGGATGATACGCCGACCGGTAAAACAATTAACTGCGAAGTGCCGTTGGCTGAAATGTTTGGTTACGCCACTAACCTTCGTTCAGCAACTCAAGGGCGTGCTACTTACAGTATGCAATTTGAAAAATATAATGAAGCACCTCTGAGCGTTACACGTGCTATCATTGAAAAAACTTCATAAGAATTGAAAATTAAATAAGGTATTGGCTAATGGCTAAAGAAAAATTTGAACGTACTAAACCCCACGTAAACGTAGGCACAATTGGTCACGTTGATCACGGTAAAACAACACTAACTGCCGCTTTAACGAAAGTTATGGCTGAAAAAATGGGTGGTGAAGTAAAAGCATTTGATCAAATTGATAATGCACCAGAAGAGCGTGAACGTGGTATTACGATTGCAACATCTCATGTTGAATATGAATCAGAAACGCGTCATTACGCACACGTTGACTGTCCAGGTCATGCCGATTATGTGAAAAACATGATTACCGGTGCTGCGCAAATGGATGGTGCGATTTTAGTATGTGGTGCAACGGATGGCCCTATGCCTCAAACAAGAGAGCATATCTTATTATCACGTCAAGTAGGTGTACCTTACATTGTTGTCTTCTTAAACAAAGCAGATATCCTTGCGGATGACTGTGGTGGTTTAGGTACTGAAGAATACAATGAAATGCTTGAGTTAGTTGAAATGGAGTTACGTGAGTTATTAGACTTGTACGAATTTCCAGGTGACGATACACCAATTATTGTTGGTTCTGCATTAAAAGCACTAGAAGGCGATGAAAGTGAAGTAGGTGTTCCTGCTGTGCTTAAATTGGTTGAGGCTTTAGATAGCTATATTCCAGAGCCAGAAAGAGCGATTGAAGGTGCTTTCATTATGCCAATTGAAGATGTATTTTCAATTTCAGGTCGTGGAACGGTTGTAACAGGACGTATTGAACGTGGTGTTGTAAAAGTTGGCGAAGAAATCGAAATCGTTGGTATCAAGGACACAGTAAAAACAACATGTACTGGTGTTGAAATGTTCCGTAAACTGCTTGATCAAGGTGAAGCAGGGGATAACGTAGGTATCTTATTACGTGGAACTAAACGTGAAGATGTCGAGCGTGGTCAAGTATTAGCACATGTTGGATCAATTAATCCACATACAAAATTTACTGCTGAAATTTATGTATTATCAAAAGATGAAGGTGGACGTCATACGCCATTTTTTGATGGATACCGTCCTCAGTTCTACTTTAGAACAACAGACGTAACAGGTGCAGTAAAATTACCAGAAGGCACAGAAATGGTGATGCCTGGTGATAACGTATCAGTAGAAGTAACATTAATTGCACCAATTGCAATGGAAGATGGCTTACGTTTTGCGATCCGTGAAGGCGGTCGTACGGTAGGTGCTGGTGTTGTTGCAACGGTTGTAGAGTAGGGAATATGGCAAGTCAAACAATTAGAATACGCTTGAAATCTTTTGATCATAAATTAATTGATCAATCGGCAAGTGAGATTGTAGAAACAGCGAAAAGAACAGGGACTCAAGTAAAAGGTCCTATTCCGCTGCCTACAAAACATGAACGATTCACAGTTCTAACATCACCGCATGTGAATAAAGATGCACGTGATCAATACG
>Ga0209494_1000557_pt1 | contig 16572 bp, 13 predicted proteins | sample EN1Hudseemescosm_FD_184628 | JGI IMG/M metagenome (GOLD analysis project Ga0209494, IMG submission 184628) | Methane-oxidizing microbial communities from mesocosms in the Hudson Canyon - EN1B Hudson Canyon (SPAdes) (version 2) | ecosystem: Environmental > Aquatic > Marine > Cold seeps | place... | reverse complement strand
CAGATCTTGATATGGCTGAAGAAATTGCCTTTAATGCTAAATGTCATCGTTATGGCGTGTGTAATGCAATGGAAACATTATTGATTGATAGTACTATTGCAGGTGATATTTTGCCGCGATTGCAAACACGTTATGCGACAGAAAATGTTGAACTTCGCGGTTGTGAACTAACACAAATTATTTTGACGGATATTAAAGCAGCAACAAATGAAGATTGGGATACAGAATATTTAGCACCTATTTTATCGATTCGTATTGTAGATGGTATTGATGATGCGATGGATCATATTCATCAACATAGCTCTGGTCATACAGAAACGATTGTTACTGAAGATTATGCACGTTCGCGTCGATTCTTAGCTGAAGTAGACTCTAGCTCTGTGATGGTTAATGCTTCAACACGTTTTGCAGATGGCTTTGAATATGGTTTAGGAGCTGAAATCGGTATTTCTACTGATAAAATTCATGCTCGTGGTCCTGTAGGTTTAGAAGGGTTAACCTCACAAAAATGGATTGTGTTGGGTAGTGGGCAAATCCGCGAGTAATCAGATGGCTGAATCAATTGGCATTTTAGGAGGGACATTTGATCCCATCCATTATGGACATTTACGATCAGCGCTTGATGTAGCTGAGCAGTTTGATTTAGCCCAAATGCGCCTTATTCCAAGTGCCCGCCCGCCTCATCGAGAGCAGCCTCAGGCGACACCTGAGCAAAGACTGTTAATGTTACATTTGGCAGTCAGAAATAGTGACCTATTTACTGTAGATGATCGTGAACTTCAGCGCGAAGGGGCTTCCTATACGATTGATACATTAGATAGTTTACGGCAAGAGTTTCCTGCGAGCCCATTGTATTTATTACTAGGTACTGATGCCTTTTTACACATTCAAACATGGCATCGTTGGCAGGAGTTATTGAGCTTTGCACATATTGTAGTGATGCAGCGTCCTAATGATGTATTAACGATGCCTGAACCATTGAATAGCTGGTTCCAACAACACCTAGCCCATGATGCAGACTTTGGACAGTTGGCAGGGTGTATTTGGCCTATAGTTGCGACTCAATTAGATATTTCAGCAACCGAGATTAGAAACAAAATTGAACAAGGTTTAACCCCACAGTTTTTACTACCAGATGCCGTAATTCAATTGATTTATTCGCTTGGTTTGTATCAGAAATAAGACCTTACTTCTTTAGTAAACGAATCAATTTAATGTAATACAGACTATAAGGCCCGCTTCAGGTAAAATGGTCTTTGAATTATTTATTGGAGTGCCCGATGAAGGCCAAAGAATTACAATTACTAGTGATTGATGCACTAGAAGACATCAAAGCAGAAGATATTAAAATCATTGATGTAACTAAGATGACCGATGTTACAGACTATATGATTATCGCTACAGGTAAATCAACTCGTCAAGTTAAAGCCTTAGCAAATGAAGTAAGCAGCCAAGCAAAAGCCGCAGGCATTCAACCAATGGGTATGGAAGGTGAAGATGTCGGAGAGTGGGCATTGGTTGATTTGGTTGATGTTATTGTCCATATCATGACACCACAAATCCGCACTACTTATAATTTAGAAAAATTATGGAGTGTGCCAGAAGATACGGATCAGGATTCGGAACAAGACTAATGAAGTTAAACCTGTTGGCTGTTGGCAATAAAATGCCATCTTGGGTCACAGATGGTTATCAAGAATACGCGAAACGGATGCCGCGAGAATGTAGTCTTCATTTACATGAAATAATGCCTGCTAAACGGGGAAAAAGTGGTAGCCCTTCACAATGGATGCGTGAAGAGGGCGAACGTATCTTAAGCGCTATTCCTGCTAATCATCATGTTGTTGCATTGGATGTAAAAGGCAAAACATGGAGTACCGAGCAACTGGCTGAACAGCTGAAAAACTGGCAGGCTGATGGTCGTGATGTCTCTCTAATAGTAGGTGGCCCAGACGGCCTGACGGATGAATGTTTACAACGTGCTGACCAACGTTGGTCATTATCCGCTTTAACATTACCTCATCCACTAGTACGCATTGTAATGTCTGAACAGCTGTATCGTGCTTGGACTGTGTTACAAAACCACCCTTATCATCGCGCATGAACTTTCCTAGCATTTATCTTGCATCTAATTCACCACGACGACGTGAACTTCTAACCCAAATAGGAGTCGATTTCTCTGTATTATCAGTTGATGTAGATGAACGTCGCTTTGAAAATGAATCTCCAGTTGATTATGTTCAACGTGTAGCCATTGCCAAAGCGAAAGCAGGTTGGGATAGTGTAGACATTACCAACAAAAAGCCTGTTTTAGGTTCAGATACATCGGTTGTTTTAGCGAATGATGTATTAGGCAAGCCGACGAGTGAAGACAATGCCAAAGCGATGTTGCAGCGCTTATCAGGGCAATGTCATAAAGTATTGACTGCCGTGGCAATTGTGACGGAAGAGAAAGTTTGGGTTGAGTTGAATACAAGTAAAGTGACATTTGCAGAATTAACACAAGATGATATTAATTGGTATTTATCAACACAAGAAGGTGTGGATAAAGCAGGTGGCTATGCAGTGCAAGGCTTAGCTGCGATATTTATAGAAAAAATCGAAGGTAGTTACTCAGCTATTATGGGGTTGCCTCTTAGGGAAACGGCTTTATTATTAACACGGATACCCGCATGAGCAGTGAAATACTAATTAATGTTACACCTACAGAAACACGTGCTGTTGTTGTAGATAATGGTGTATTACAAGAAGTCTTTATCGAGCGTGATGAGTGCCGAGGTATTGTAGGTAATATTTATAAAGGCAAAGTTTGTCGAGTGCTTCCAGGTATGCAGGCTGCATTTGTCGAGATTGGTCTAGCTCGAGCTGCATTTTTACATGCCTCTGATATTTCTATACCTCAAGGTCAAACGGGCAATCTTAAGAAGACTGAAGTGCCACCAATTACCTCACTTTTACGAGAAGGTCAGGAAGTCTTAGTTCAAGTCATTAAAGATCCACTAGGCAGTAAAGGGGCTCGTTTAACAACACAACTATCTGTTTCTTCACGCTATCTAGTGTATATGCCTGAAGCGCAAGGCGTGGGCGTATCACTTAAAATTGATGGTGAAGAAGAGCGCGTTCGTTTGAAATCTTGCTTGCTATCGAAGCTTGAGGAAAATGATGGTGGTTATATCTTACGCACCGCGGCAGAAGGTGTATCTGAAGCAGAGTTATTAGCTGATTTAAATTATTTGCACCGCCTATGGAAAAAATTAGGTGAGCGTAAAGCATTAGTAAAGTGTGGTGAGCCTTTGCATGAGGACTTACCATTGTCTTTACGTTCTTTACGAGATTTGTTTTCTGATGATATTGAACGAATCAGAATTGATTCTGGTGAAACTTATCGAAAAGCAGTGAAATTCTCAGAAGGGTTTATGCCTGAATGTGCTTCTCGATTAGAACATTATAAAGGTGACGGGCCTTTATTTGATTTGTTTGCTGTTGAAGATGAGATTAAAAAAGCATTAGAACGAAAAGTGCCCTTAAAGTCCGGTGGCTATTTGATTTTTGATCAAACAGAAGCGATGACAACAGTAGATGTTAATACGGGTGGTTTTGTTGGACATAAGAATTTAGAAGAAACTATTTTTAAAACAAACCTTGAGGCCGCACAGGCAATTGCGAGACAATTGCGGGTAAGAAATCTAGGTGGAATTATTATTCTCGACTTTATCGATATGAGTGAGATCGAGCATCAAGAACAAATATTAAGAACGTTGGAAAGAGCAATGGAACCCGATCGGGCTCGCCATAATATTTGTGGTGTGTCGGAGCTTGGTTTAGTGGAGATGACACGAAAACGAACCCGAGAAAGTTTGGAGCACGTTTTATGTGAGCCATGCCCATGTTGTGATGGTAAAGGTTATGCGAAAAGTGCTGAAACAGTGTGTTATGAAATCTTTAGGGAAATTATTCGCGAAGCAAAACAATATGAAACAACACAATTTCTAATCCTTGCATCACAAGATATCATTGATAGATTTAATGATGAAGATTCAACAAATTTAGCTGAACTAGAGCAATTTATTGGCAAGCCTATTTTGTTTCAATTTGAATCTCAATATAGCCGTGAACAATTTAACGTGGTGTTAATGTAGTTCCATGTCTATTTTTAGACGTAGCCTTCATGTAGTAAGCAAGCAAGTAGCTTATTTGATTATTATTTTGTCAGGATTAATAGTGCTTTTTATTGGTGCTTTGTTTTGGCTATCTAGTGAGATTGAACAACGTCAAGATGAAATTTCTAATTGGGCAAGTGAGCAAACTGGCTACCCGGTAGAAGTGGGTGCTGCTGGCTTGCAGTTGTTAGGTTTTTTACCAAAGTTACAACTTGAATCTGTATCCGTTCTTGATAAAAACAATAAAAACACCATTGTAAGTCTAGAACATCTCTATATTGGTCTTGATGTCTTAGCGAGTATTCAACAGGGTGAACCAGTCTTAAATGATGTCACCCTGATAGGTTTGGAGCTTGCTATTGAGCGAGATTTCTCTGGGCAAGTACACATCAAAGGGCTTGATTCAGATTCCTCTCCCGCTAAAAATGAAGATTGGTTGGCTTGGATTCGGATTTTGAACCGTTTTCAGTTACAACTAGCTACCGTAGATTATGTGGATAATGTATCTACTGAATTTTCTGGAAAGTATCAATTGACAGATGCCGTGATAAATCATAATTCACAGCATTGGTCTTCTAGGGGTAATATTAGGTTACCTAAAAATATGGGCCAGCAGCTTAGTTTTGATGTTCAGGCTGATATCGACGCATTAGCCATAAATAAATGGCAGTGGCAGGCAATGCTTACAAGGCTCAATCTACAACAACTAGCTCAGCCATTTTTATGGCACGATATTGCTATTGAGCAAGGTGTTGCAGATATTAAGTTATCAGCAAGAGGTCAAGGGACAAAATTTGAGTCACTCAGTTCTGAATTAAACTTATCCAATACTAAACTAGTATCTCTACGAGAAGATAGTGCACAAGAACCCGTAACTATTGAACAGTTAAAAGGTAGTTTTGATTGGCAAGATAAAGGGGAGTCATGGCAACTGTCTGGTCGAGAAATTCAACTATATATTGATGGTGATGAGTGGACTAAAACAGGTTTCACTATTGATAAAAATAATGATGGTTCATGGCTTGTTGCAAGTAATTATCTACGTTTAAGTGACATTAGTGCTATAGCTTCTTTGTCTACGAGCTCACCAGGTATATTGCGCGATATTAATCCTGCTGGAGATATAGAAAATCTTAATTTTCGCTATTCTTCTGAAAAAGGATTAACAGCATTAGCATTTAAGCTTGAAGAGGGTGTGTTTGAGCCATGGAATAATTATCCTGGTGTGACAGGTTTAACCATGACGGCTAATTGGAATGATGGTTTAGCAGATATCGAACTAAAAAGTCACAATCTAAGATTATATGCAGAAAAATGGCTGGATGATGCTGTGTTTTTTGACTCTGTTTCGGGAACCGTTAATCTACAGAAATCTGAAAAAACATGGCGGGTTAAAAGTAACGAATTGAGAGTCTGGAATGATGATCTAACGTTGCAGCTTGATGGCCAAATAGAACAACAAGCTGATGGTGAGATTATTAATGATCTTAAAATAAAGATAGAAGATCTTGTCGTAGAGCGGTGGCAAGACTATGTTCCACAGAAGATATTAGGTGAATCATTTCAACAATGGTCTAACCAAGCGTTTAAAGCAGGAAAGATAGTTGATGGTGATATTGAGTGGGTAGGAAAATTATCAGCTTTCCCTTATAAAAATGATTCGGCCAGTGGCTACTTTAAGATGACACTGAATGTTGAAGATATACAGCTACATTATACCCCGAGTTGGCCTGATTTATTTAATGTAACAGGCATAATTACTGGCCGTGGATATGATCTTCACATTGATAGCCAGAAAGGAAACATTGCGGGCTTCGATTTTGAAGATGTTACTACCATAATTAATAAGTTGAATGAGCCAAATCCTATACTAACTGTTGAGGGTAAATTAAAAGGCACCAGTAAAAAAGCAATACAATTTCTAAAAGATAGTCCATTAAATGAACGGTTTGGTAGTGCAGTTAAAGCTGTCAAGATGACTGGTGATAGCAATATTTCTCTAGAATTAATGGTGCCATTAGCCGATAGTGATGCGACTGAAGTATCCGGTTCGGTAAGTTTTATTAACAGTACATTGCATCATTCATCGCAGACTTCGGTAGGGCTATTAAATGTAAATGGTCAATTAGAGTTTGATAACAATGGTGTGTACGCAGATGATATTAATGCAAACGTGTTCAATCAGACTGTTCATATCAATGTAAAACCAGAAGTAGAAACGACAAAAATATCTTTAACAGGCCCTGTCGCTATAGAGGACCTGAACTCGCTTTGGCCAGCCAGTATACCTAAGTTTATTAGCGGTAAAACTGACTATAAAGCCGATATAACAGTACGTGAAAAATCAGTGGGTGATTTTTATCTGGATTATGCACTGAGTAGTAAATTGCGTGGCATTAAAGTTGACATGCCTAAACCATTTACTAAGGCTAAAGAGACTGCTCGTGCTCTTAATGCAACTGTAGAGAGTATTGATAATGAATTGGTGTATTCGATCAACTATGGTGGCGATGTCAATATGATTGCTGCGAGCACAGAACAAAATTGGCGTGCAAGCCTAGCCTTTGGTGAAGACCGAGCAGCGTTACCGACAAAAGGCCTCACCGTACAAGGAAAGCTAGCAGCGTTATCGATAGATGATTGGCGGGAGTGGGCAGAAGGCTTGGATGGTGAAAATGATACTGATTTATTGTCAAATCTAGCTCATGTTTCTATGAAGATTGATAAGCTGACAGGGTTTGACCGTACATTAACATCCCTTGAATATTCTGTTAACAAAGATGGGCCAGACTGGCATATTGAGTTAGAGAGTGATCAGGCTATAGGAGAAATAAAATGGCTTGTGAAAGATAGAACCTTACCTTTGCTAGATATTAAACTCAGTGAACTATCTTTAGTCTTGCCAGAAAACGAATCGCAACAAGATAACAAAACTGACTCAAAAACAAGCTTGTGGCCTGCAATGGAAATTAATATTAAGTCTTTCAAAATTGATGATATTGACTTGGGTGAGATGAAACTAAAAGCGAGACGAAATGGGCAAATATGGGCAATAGATTCAGCTTCGTTAAGCTCTGCATTATTTACTGCTAATGTTGTAGGAAAAAGCTCACAATGGCAACAATTACCAGCAGGGCAAAAATCAACAGTAGTCATACAGGCTGAGAGTAACAATTTAGCAGGATTATTAACCCATTTTGGATACCAGCAAGCAATTGAATCAGAAAGTACAAAACTTAGTTTGAACCTTTCTTGGCCTGATTATCCTCTAGCGTTGTCTAGGGAGAACATAACGGGACAACTCACTATTAATGTGGCTAAAGGAAACTTAAATGATGTCGAGCCAGGCGCAGCGGGACGAATCTTTGGCTTAATGAGTATTACCGCTTTACCTCGACGTTTAACGCTAGATTTTAGTGATTTATTTTCTTCAGGATTTACGTTTGACTATATAAAAGGTGATTTCAATTTAGCGAATGGTTTGGCTAAGACTGATAACTTAACCCTTAATGGCTCAGCAGCTAAAATTGAAATGACAGGCACCGTTGATTTGCTTAATAAAAAGTATGACCAACACGTTGTCGTCACGCCAAATGTATCATCAACACTTCCTCTAGCCGGTGCTGTCGCGGGAGGACCTATCGGTTTAGGTGTTGGTGCGGCCTTACTCGTTGTGGATAAATTATCTGGAGCGCTTTTTGGCAAAAACATTGTTAACTTAATTAGTTATAAATATGACTTAACAGGTCCATGGGATGAGCCTCAATTAACGGTTAGTAGACCGCCTTTAGAGAAAAAAGGAACAGTGGACATTATTCAGCAGTAAAATTTAACGATAATGTGATTGTAGATTGACTAGCCCGTAGGACGTCTTTCAGTAAAGGCATTCCTTATGTGAAGTTAACTTAATATTTCATTAGATCCCCCTTTGTTTCTAAGCTTATCACCACACTAAACTGTTGGTAAATATGAAGATCTGGTATGATCTTTCACCTTTAATATATCAGTGCAATTCTTCCCTTATGTCCACATCATTATTCGAACAAGTTACTCAGCAACTATTAGTACCAGTAGGACTTGTTGAAGCTGATTTAGAGCAAGCACTTGCCATGACAATGGGACGAGGTGTGGATTATGCTGACCTCTACTTCCAGCAATCACGCCAAGAAAACTGGTTGTTAGAAGATGGTATTATTAAAGATGGTGGCTATCATATTGAACAAGGTGTGGGTGTTCGTGCATGTAGCGGTGAAAAAACAGGTTTTGCGTATTCTGATGACTTGATTCTGCCTGCTTTACATGATGCAGCTAAAGCGGCACGAGCAATTTCACGACAAGGTGCTGATGGCAAAGTTCAGGCATGGAAACGAACTATTGCACCACAATACTATGCTGAAACAGATCCTCTTGCAGTATTAACTGTAGGAGAAAAGCTAGCCTTATTAAAGCAAGCAGATGCAACAGCACGTGCTGCAGATCCTCGCGTAACCCAAGTTAGTGTAAGCTTGGCTGGCGGTTTAGATACTGTCTTAGTTGCAGCAAGTGATGGCACCTTTGCCGCTGATATTCGCCCATTAGTACGCATGAATGTATCGGTCATTGTTGAATCAAATGGTCGACGCGAGCGTGGCAGTGCTGGTGGTGGTCGCCGTTTAGATTATCGATACTTTCAAGATAATGATTTAGCTGAAACCTATGCTAAAGAAGCCGTTAGGCAAGCAGTGGTTAACCTTGATGCTGTTGACGCACCTGCAGGCACAATGACTGTTGTATTAGCATCTGGCTGGCCAGGAGTATTATTGCATGAAGCGGTAGGACATGGACTTGAAGGTGATTTTAATCGCCGTGGTAGTTCAGCATTTTCTGGTCGTATGGGCGAGATGGTCGCGTCACCGCTTTGTACTGTCGTTGATGATGGCACATTGCAAGATCGCCGAGGCTCATTATCAGTTGATGATGAAGGTGTGCCGACCGAAAATACAACCTTGATCGAGAAAGGTAAGTTAACCGGATATATGCAAGATAAGCATAATGCTCGATTGATGGGAACACGAAGTACAGGTAATGGACGTCGTGAATCATACGCTCATCTTCCTATGCCTAGAATGACCAATACATATATGTTGCCAGGCGAACATGAGCCTGAAGAAGTGATTGCATCAGTTGAAAAAGGGATTTACGCCGCCAACTTTGGTGGTGGGCAAGTGGATATCACATCAGGTAAATTTGTCTTCTCTACAAGTGAAGTATATTTGATTGAAAATGGTAAAATTACCCAGCCTGTAAAAGGGGCAACTTTGATTGGTAACGGCCCAGAAGTAATGAGCAGAATTAGCATGGTTGCCAATGATTTAGAGCTAGATACAGGTGTTGGTAACTGCGGTAAAGAAGGGCAAAGTGTCCCTGTAGGTGTTGGTCAACCGACACTGAAAATAGATGGTTTAACAGTAGGTGGAACAGCGTAAAAATGACAAAAAAACATAAGGCAGTCGCCTTAATATCAGGTGGTTTGGATTCTCTATTAGCCGTACGTGTATTGCAAGAGCAAGGCATAGAAGTAGAAGGTATTAACTTCTACACAGGTTTTTGTGTTGAAGGGCATACACATGCTATTCGTAACCATGATAAAGATAAACAAAAGCGAAATAATGCACTTTGGGCTGCAGAGCAATTAGGCATTAAACTACACATTGTTGATGTGATTGAAGAATATAAAGATGTCTTATTAAACCCTAAGCATGGTTATGGCGCGAACATGAACCCCTGTTTAGATTGTAAGATCTTCATGGTAAGTAAGGCTGTGGAATGGGTTAAAGAAAACCGTAAAGATGGATTTGATTTTATCATTACCGGTGAAGTCATTGGTCAACGGCCAATGTCTCAACGAAAAGAAGTCATGCCTATTGTTGCTGGTGAATCAGGGGCTGACGATATCTTACTAAGACCTCTGTGTGCAAAAAATCTACCTGCAACAAAGCCAGAACTTGAAGGTTGGGTTGATCGTGAAAAGTTATATGACTTTCATGGCCGTAACCGTAAGCCACAAATGGCATTAGCGAAAGAATTTGGTTTCACCGATTATGCTTCACCTGCGGGCGGCTGTTGTTTCCTAACAGATAAAAACTATTCCGATAAATTAGTGGATTTATGGGAAGGCCGTGGCACGCGTGAATATGAAATGGATGACATTATGCTGCTCAAAGTAGGCCGTCATCTTAGACCTAAACCAGAGTTTAAAATGATCATTTCTCGCGATGCCGGTGAAAGTAAGTATTTAGAAGGCTACCGCAAGCAATTTGTCACGATTCAAGTTGTGAGTCATAACGGCCCGCTCTGTATGATTGATGGCAAGATTGAAGCTGAAGATTATGAATTAGCTGCTGGGGTTGTCGCGCGCTATGGTCAAGGTCGTGATGCTGAAGAAGTAAAAGTCGAAATTTCAGTACCCGGCGAAGAGGTTCAAACTATCAATATCAAGCCGCTAACAACTGAGCAAGTGCTTGAGGAGTGGCATGTATGAGTCATTTTGAATTAGATGCGCGGCGGATGTTGTGTCCTATGCCCGTGATCAAAACACAAAATAAGGTTAAAGAATTATCTGATGGTGATATATTAGCTGTTGTTTGCACAGATCCTGGTGCATTAAGTGATATTCCTGCTTGGGCAAGAATCAACGGTCATACGATTCTTGGTCATGAAGAAAATGAAGACGAATTGAAGATTACAGTACGAGTGGGTGGTTAGCACCACTTTAGTGCTATAGAGGTTTATCGCACCATTTTGGTGCTGTGATTTTGATCGGTAATATATAACTAATTGATTCTTAGTTATTTTAAAGTTGGCTTAGATTGTGCTCTACGTTAGATGCGTATTTTGCACCATACTATATAAAGTACAAAATTTTTAAATTGGAGAAAGATTAATGTCAGTCGAAAATGTGCTTCAAATGATTAAAGATGAGGACGTCTTATTTGTAGACTTCCGTTTTACAGATACACGCGGTAAAGAACAACATGTTACTTTCCCTGCACACAGCATTGATGAAGATACCTTTACAGAAGGTAATATGTTTGATGGTTCATCTGTTGCTGGTTGGAAAGGTATTAACGAATCAGATATGATTTTGATGCCGGATCCTGAAACAGCTATTTTAGATCCTTTCATGGATGACATTACATTAATCATCAGCTGTGACGTTATCGAACCTGCAACAATGCAAGGTTATGAACGTGACCCACGTAGTGTTGCTCATCGTGCTGAAGCACATATGCAATCTACAGGTATGGCTGATGCAGCTTACTTTGGCCCAGAAAATGAATTCTTTATCTTTGATGATGTTCGTTGGTCAAGTGATATCTCAGGTTCATCATTCAAAATCGATTCTGATGAAGCATCTTGGAATACAGATAAAGTATTTCCTGATGGTAATAAAGGACATCGTCCTGGCGTTAAAGGTGGTTATTTCCCTGTTCCTCCAGTCGATTCACTACAAGACATGCGTAGTGCAATGTGTTTAACACTTGAAGAAATGGGTCAAGTAACTGAAGTTCATCATCATGAAGTTGCAACAGCGGGCCAATGTGAAATTGGTACTAAGTTCAACACATTGGTTAAGAAAGCAGATGAAGTTCAAGCACTTAAATATGTTGTTCATAACGTAGCACATGCTTACGGTAAAACAGCGACATTTATGCCAAAACCAATCGTTGGTGATAACGGTAATGGTATGCACGTTCACATGTCTTTATTTAAAGATGGTGAAAACTTATTCTCTGGTAACAAATACGGTGGTTTATCTGAAACTGCATTGTATTACATCGGTGGTGTAATCAAACATGCACAAGCATTAAATGCATTTGTGAATGCAAGTACAAACAGCTACAAACGTTTAGTACCTGGTTTTGAAGCGCCAATCATGTTGGCATACTCTGCTCGTAACCGCAGTGCATCAATTCGTATTCCTTTTGTTAACAATCCAAAAGGTCGTCGTGTTGAGGTTCGTTTCGGTGATTCAACTGCAAACCCATATTTAGCATTTGCTGCATTATTAATGGCTGGTCTTGATGGTATCAAAAACAAGATCCACCCTGGTGATGCAATGGATAAAGATTTGTATGACTTGCCGCCTGAAGAAGAAGCAGCAATTCCGCAAGTTTGTTACTCATTAGATCAAGCATTAGAAGCATTAAACAACGATCGTGCTTTCTTAACAGAAGGTGGTGTTTTCACTGATGACATGATCGATGCATACATCGACTTGAAGATGGAAGAAGTAACGCGCTTACGTATGGAAACTCACCCTGCTGAGTTTGATTTATACTACAGCTGCTAGTTTCAAAGTTGCATAAAGTATGACAAAAAACGCCTCCATATTTATGGAGGCGTTTTTTTATGCCTGAGAGTTGCAGATGTTAATTTTGTGGCATATGATGCCCCTATGAAATATGGACTTTTACTGTTACTACTTGTGGCTTCAATAACAGAGGCTCAGATATACCGAACTGTAGATAATGATGGAAATATTGTCTATACAGATGTTCCTAGCGATAACGCGGAAGAAATTGTTATCGATATTACACCTAGTTATACCCCCCCAGAAATTACGCCACTTATTGTTGAAGAACCACTTCTTGAGACAAGCCAAAGTGTTGATGATCCTCTTTATAAATTAAGCATTACATCTCCTGCCCAAAATCAATCCTTTCAAAATCCTGAAACGATCATAGTTACAGTAGGGGTTAGCCCAGAATTAAGTGAGTTGAGATCTGATAAGCTACTATTTAAGTTAGATGGTAAACCCATTGGAAAACCGCAAGTTTCTTCATCTATAACATTGGTAGAATTAGAACGTGGAAGTCATATTCTAGTGGTATCAGCTGTCGATAAATCAGGTAATGTTTTAAAGAGAAGTAAATCTGTTCTATTTCATGTTCATCGACGTTCTGTCGCACAGTAAAACGCCAAAATAAAGTATAATGCACCGTTATGGTGCGACCTGAATGGCGATTCATTCTTTAAATATCTCGATCAGTTGAACCTATAAATTGTTATTATTGATAATATCAATTAGAACAATAAGATATGGTTTATTTATGGGTTAGTACTTAGAGTTGGATCGGTACTTGCTCTGAGGAAGTAATGATTATATTTGACCTAAGACCTACACAATGACAACGTTATTACCTTGCGAGGATATTGTTGAAAATCTATCTACCGCGATTGTGGTGATGGATAGTTCTCTGCGAGTAAATAAGCTGAACTCAGCTGCTGAAATTATGTTTGGTATGAGCCAACGTCAAGCCACTTCAATCCCTATCCAACACTTACTTCTTGGTGATTGTGAACTATTGAATGGGCTTGAGAGAGTTCAACAAACGGGTCGAGAGCTTATAGAACGTGAAGTAAAACTATATATACCCAGCCAAGGCGATATTGTTGCTGATTGTTCAATAAAGCTCGTTGAATCTGAAGGGGTGGACGACTCGTATATATTACTTGAGTTAGCACAATTAGATTTTCAACAGCGAATCAGTCGTGATGATAGTTTACATACCCAACAGCTCGTATTACGAGGGCTAGCACACGAGATAAAAAACCCTTTAGGTGGCTTAAGAGGTGCGGCTCAATTATTAGAGCGCCAGCTAGACTCGGATGATCTTAAAGAGTACACCGCGATTATTATCAGTGAAGCGGATCGTTTACAAAACTTGATGACAAAAATGCTAGGTTCCCATCATCAGCCAGAATATACAGCGGTTAATATTCATCAAGTATTACAGCGAGTCAGACAGTTGGTATTTGCTGAAGTTGATAACCGCCTTATCATCAAAGGTGACTATGATCCGAGTATTCCAGATCTTTATGTTGATTTTGATCAGTTAGTTCAGGTCTTTCTAAATATTGTGAGAAATGCAGTTCAGGCATTGCACGGTACTGGTCAAATAACATTAACAACACGCGCTGTACGTAATATTAGTATTGATCAGAAACACTATCGTTTAGGTGTGAGCATTGAAGTTGAAGATGATGGCCCAGGCATAGTAAAAGAGCTACAAGAAAGTATGTTCTTTCCACTAGTAACGGGACGTCCTGAAGGGACTGGCTTGGGGCTCTATTTAGTACAAAATTTAATTCAGCGTAATAAGGGAATGATTTCATGTGTAAGTCAGCCAGGACATACCGTTTTTTCTGTAACATTCCCTTTGGAGCAATCGCATGACTAAAAAATCAAACGTCTGGGTTGTTGATGATGATCGTTCAATTCGTTGGGTTTTACAAAAGTCACTAGAGTCCGTTGAAATTAATGTTCGCGTATTTGAAAGTGCAAATGAAGTACTCGAGGGGCTGAAAACGGGTACACCTGATGTATTAGTTAGTGATATACGAATGCCGGGTATTAGTGGTTTAGAGTTATTATCTGAGATTAAACAAAATATACCTGACTTACCCGTTATTATCATGACAGCCTATTCTGATTTAGATAGTGCTGTATCAGTTTACGAAGGCGGTGCATTTGAATACTTGCCTAAACCATTTGATGTTGATGAAGCGGTTGAATTAGTTCAACGAGCAATTGAACATCAACTTGAACAAACACCAGAAGATGAAGAGCCTGCTGCATTAAGTATGGAGATCATTGGTGAAGCGCCTGCGATGCAAGAGGTCTTTCGTTCAATTGGACGTTTGGCACGATCTAATATTACCGTATTAATCAATGGTGAATCGGGTACAGGTAAAGAACTCGTTGCCAACGCACTTCATAAACACAGCCCCCGTAGAAGCTCACCTTTTATCGCCCTTAATATGGCTGCAATTCCAAAAGAACTAATGGAGTCAGAACTGTTTGGTCATGAAAAAGGATCATTTACAGGTGCTCATGCCATGCGAAAAGGGCGTTTTGAGCAAGCAGATGGTGGAACGCTCTTTTTAGATGAGATCGGTGATATGCCCATTGAGTTGCAAACACGTCTATTAAGAGTGTTATCAGATGGCGAGTTTTTCCGAGTAGGCGGACACAGTGCGGTTCGGGCAGATGTTCGAATTGTTGCAGCGACACATCAAAATTTAGAAGAACGCGTTGAACGCGGTGAGTTTCGGGAAGATCTCTTTCATCGTTTAAATGTCATTCGCATTCAAATTCCCGCTTTAAGAGAGCGACGTGAAGATATTCCTGCATTGGCGAACTATTTTCTCAATAAAGCGGCAACAGAATTAGTTGTTCCCGCTAAAACATTGTCAGAAGAAGTTGAAGGCTACTTAAGCCAGCTAGCTTGGCCGGGTAATGTGAGACAGTTAGAAAATACATGTCGTTGGTTGACAGTAATGTCGCCAGCAAAAATTGTTCAAATAGATGACCTGCCAAGTGAATTGATGACTGAAGCATCAGTTGAGATTAAAGGGTCAGGAAACTGGCAAACATTGTTTAAACAATGGGCAGCACAAAAAGCATTAACAGGCCAAGAAGGTGTCTTAGCTGACGTTGTACCGATGGTTGAGCAGCTATTGATGGAAGTTGCTTTAGAGAAAACAGCAGGTAAACGACAAGAAGCTGCTAAGTTATTAGGGTGGGGGCGTAATACCTTAACCAGAAAGTTGAAAGATAATTGATTATTAGCTTGCAAGCCTAATCTAATAGCCGTATAATTCTTTGCTTAATCAGGTGCGGGGTGGAGCAGTCTGGTAGCTCGTCGGGCTCATAACCCGAAGGTCGTTGGTTCAAATCCAGCCCCCGCTACCACTTGATTATCCCTTGGTACACAAGGGATTCAACTAAATGCCATCGGTTGGAAACGCGTTTAAACTCACTAAGGCTACGCAACAAACTACGCAAATCAGCGTTTTTTGAGCAGTGCGTAGTGAGCTTCAAACGAGGTTTACCATGGCACATATCAGAATGTTATCACAATGCTCTTTTCGAGCAGAAATTCGTAAAAATAACGCCTTTATTCAATCGAAAACCTTCCCGACTAAAAAACAAGCGATCACATGGTCAGATCATGTTGAAACCAACATCGAAACGATCTTAAGTCTTAAGCCAAAACAAGTAAAAAAAATCACGCCACGAAAGGCAGAGCTGCTAGGTGGTCAAGCACTGTTTAAAAAACTGGGTGTCGATCTCAGTATTATTTCCTTTGCCATGCTGGCTGATGAATATATGCAGCAGTGGACAGGCAAAGATAAAAATCAAATTAATCGTGCACTTTATTGGTCGGAAATATTTGGCGATCTGCCGATAAAATCGATTACTAGGAAAAGGGTTAAGAAGGCTATCGATAAATTTGCTAATTCGGGTGCCTTTTTAACCGATGGTAGTGGACGACAGTCTCGCAAAAAGCGTTGCAGTAATACGGTGCTACGCTATAAATGTGTACTCTCTGGGATCTTTAAATACGCGATCCAGCAATTCTATATT
>Ga0209494_1000539_pt1 | contig 16758 bp, 11 predicted proteins | sample EN1Hudseemescosm_FD_184628 | JGI IMG/M metagenome (GOLD analysis project Ga0209494, IMG submission 184628) | Methane-oxidizing microbial communities from mesocosms in the Hudson Canyon - EN1B Hudson Canyon (SPAdes) (version 2) | ecosystem: Environmental > Aquatic > Marine > Cold seeps | place... | reverse complement strand
TGAGTTTCACCTGCAAACACAGCAACTGGGAGTGCATCTTGCGCAGAAAAAACAATCGCCAACAAATCATCTGGAAGCTTATCAAAACTTAATGAAGGTACTTTAAATGAGCTATTATCGCTCCAAACAACATCACCTGAAATAGCTTGAGTCAGAATCAAATCAGGCGTATCTAAATAATTAAAAGCAGAGTGCTCTTGTAAGCCCAGTACAAAAAAAGGTTTTTTAACAAAGCAAGCACCAATAGCGCTACCCACCTCTGATATGCCAATAGGATAAATCATCGCAGCTGACTTTAAGCGATCTGCTGCTAAAGCAGCCCAAACATTAGTTGTTTTAGACTGTAAAAAAGCAGGTGATAAAATATACTTTCTTACATACTCTGACTTCACCTGATTCAACCATTGCTCTAAAGCAACCTGCGACTCATCGGCCTCCAAAAGAACATTTCCATCAGCAGATACCGTGAGCGATAAACGTTGAATATTTGGATAAACCTCCCCTATCTCGGCATCAATTTTTTGTATTTCTGTATCAGTACGCATCCAAGACAAGTCCTGCTTATTAAGGCACAACCCTATTTCCTCAGACACATTTCCAGGCTCGAATGAATCAGCATCTAGCTCAATACCACTAAAAACAAGCTGATCAAGCGGAACTATATCAATCGGTAACCACTGATTATTCAATGCATCATAGACATGCTTCATACGCACCGTTTTTTCCTGTCCTGGAAGTTGATTACGGCTATAAAACATATGTCCGTTAGTAGTCAAATTAAAATCAGCAACTGTCATTAAGTTCAAAGCCTTGATAGGCGCCTCAAGTAAACCAAGAACACGCAAGTCATCTATAGCAGGAATCACCAAATCGGCAGCATCGGTTAACCCCAGTTGCTGTTCAAAAACATCTAATAAAGGTGAGGCCGCAACACGAGGAACTCCCTGATAATCATGTACTAACCGCAACACCATTCGCTCAATAACTGTTGGTGATCTCGGTGTAAAATGATGCACCTCCGAGCGATATTCAAATAGGGGAAATGCCACTTCTATAACTAAATTATTAGATTTCATTTTAATACCTCTTCCCATTTATTTTTGATTGATGCTTAACTTGATCGCCTATTGGCTCTAACATTTCATGTGCTGGGTGGATTCGATTATCATTATCCAATTGCATCAATATATCTTTATAAACCATTCGACTCGATGTAGTCTTTTCATCCATGCTAGGTAACTCCACCTCATAAGGTTCAAACATACTACGCGCACCAAAAACCATTAATAAATTTTTAGCACGAGAAAAAGCCACATTAATAAACTCATACCGAGCTACATTCGCACGACTTGGTTGTCTACGCGGCATAGCGCCCGACTTTTCAGGGTCACGCCCGTTATGACGCACCAAACTGACCAACACCACAGATTTCTCCTTACCTTGGTAGCGAATCACCGTATTCACATCAACATCCAAATTCTTAAATCGTCCATTAGGGCGTACCTTTTTAATCTCTTCACGAATTACCTTCAGTTGTGCGGCATAAAATGACACCACTCCAACCTCTGATTTTTTAGAAGCTCCTTGCACCTGCTCATCTAACTGACTCAAAATATTCGCAATCAATCGTGCCTCTAAGCGATTAGTACGCGACCATTTTCCATCCCTGCCTACATCTTCCCTGTGCATTGTCACACCATCAAGAGCTCGAGTAGTATCAACCCAAAAAACATGATCTTTCGCTGTTAATACAGGTTGTTTAAACTTATTCTTAATCACAACATGGTGCGCCCGATCTTGATCGGGGTTATCCAAACCACAAGACAATCGACGCTCATAAAAATGATTCACAACATCCATAATCTGCGGATGCATACGAAACTGAACTTCTAAACGCGAACGAATAGACTCATCTGCATTTTCAAAGTGCTCCTTAAATAATGAAGCCGTTACCTGCTTTTCAAAACGATCTAAGTTTTCTTGGGTAAGCAAAGAACGTGTTTTTCCTTCACTATCAGCCTCTTCAATCTTATCTCTCAATGTCTCTGCATCATTTCCCTCCTGAAACAAGGGAGGTAACTGGCGATGATCACCAACTAAAATAGTCGTTCTCGCTCGCATAATAGGTAATAGCATTTCCATAGGTGTCGCCTTACTTACCTCATCAATAATAGCCACGTCAAAATGCGTTAAACCGAACTCTTCCAAGGTACGATCATTTTCATTACACGAAATCGCCACGACATTACAAGAAGCAACAAAAGTCTCCTTAAAATGCGACCAATCCTTTTCTGCTCTATCCTTTTCGCCTAAATCATTGACCCAACTTTCGACTAAAGGGAAAATATCCCCCTGCGCCAACTCTAACGTCTTTAATTCTTCCACTACGCTATGCAGCGCCTCTTTAGCATGTAAAATACGCGCAGTAAAATCATTCAATGACAAAGCTTGCACACCCTCCCTTTCAGCAGGGTATCTAGCAAAAACCAACTCAGCCTCATGCGCCCATACACTAATATTTTTCTCTAAACTCTCCAAAGCATGCGTCTGATCAGTGTATTGTCTATCAATCATTTTAAAATACGACTGATCCGGCATAACCGGACTTTCTTTAGCCAACTGCTTTCCCAACACATCCAACAAAAGTAAACGAGCCTCATTAATTAACTGTGCCTGAACCGTTATTGCCTCTATGCGCACACTTAACTTTTGCGCCAACTCGCTTGGTTTATCAGTAGCATTACACCAAACGGCAGCATCATGAAATAAACTCTGATACAAGGCGCTATCTAAGCCATGAGAAGTAGAGCCCTTTAATTTTTTAATTTCAGCACGCTTACTTATCCAATCAACAACCTGCGCATCATCAGATTCCATTTTGGTTTCAATACATTGCACCTCCGCCTCAAGTTGAGACAGCTGTAACTTAAGTTCTGGCGAGCCTACTCCCTTTTCATCAGTTGCTAACAAACGACTTAAATCTTGTTGTAATACCCCCAAATTTGATTGAATAGCGGACCAGTCGCGTAATAAACTCCACAAAATTGCTCCGCGCTGATCCTTTTCAGCATTCCATTGAGAAAAAGAAAATGATAATTTAACGGAGAACATCCCTAAATCAGTTATAACTCTCACTAACTCAGTCACTTCGGAGCCTAAAACCACCAAATTTACTGGCATTACTTCACACACGCCTGTTTTAAGATACGCTTGCAACTCTAACAAACTCTCAGTAGTATGCGTATCTTCTTGCCACTGCTGTTCGGCACCTTGTAACTTCTCCCATGCCGCATTACGTTCAACAAATAACAAACCATGATTGTCTGATTGAGATTGAGACTGCATATTCAGCACAGCCCAATTATCTGCAACAGGCTCAGCATTCTGTAACCAATCGATCAGTAATCCTTGCTGTTTTAGTAATTCCTTATGCGGAGCAAGTACAGTTTTATCAGCATGATCTGCAACAGATTTATAATACCTATTTAACGCACCCACCTCAGAAAATGCCTTACCCTCAACAGAAATCTTGCTCGTATCCTTAGCTAAGCGTAATACCCGCAACGATGGGTGCAGCTCTAATCGGTCAATCGCATTATCTACTGCCGTATGTGCCTGAGAAGCTAAAATAACTTTTTTACCCTGCTTAACAAATTGCAAAATAGACTCTGCAATAACCGTCGTCTTACCTGTCCCTGGAGGCCCCTGCACAAGACACAAATCAGGCGCATTTACCATTTTTGTAACCGCTTCTTTTTGAGATTTGTTTAATGCCAAATTATGCCACTCGGTTATTGGCTGACATGTTTGTGGATTAGCCGCTTTCTTCACATCAAATAAATAATTAGACAAATACGGTGACAACCCTCCTTGCTCACGTAATTTATTTAACGCCTGCTCATGTCGATTAATTAATGCTAAATCACCGACCGCAGAAATAGCTAAAAATCCTATTTTACTAATCGAGGATTCCAACTTAGTAATCAGCATTTTTTCTTCTTTCCCACTGATAACGTTACTCATGTCATTTTCTTGCTCCTCTGACAATGCCACGCTTAATCTAGCAAATACAGGAAGATTCCAGCCAGAACCCGCAACACTCTCAAATAGACGCGGCAAATTATCCATAAACTTTAGTCCTGCCATCTGACCAATACTCAGCGAACGCTCACGCCTATTTTTATTATCCGTCTCTAGCTTAAATACCCATTCATTTGATGAAGCCTTTAAACTAAAAATAGATATGTTTTTACGCTTTAAAACTCGCTGTACCTGATCTAAAAAATCTTTATTTTCGGTGGCAATATCAAAGAACCACTCAAACCCTTGCTTACCCACTGCAGGCACAATACCACTATTAATAAATCTTAGCCCCTGAGCCTTTTCACTAACCAATTCTTTTTTCCAACTAATAAAGTCATACCAGTCATGTAACTTATCTCGTGTTGATACAGAAATAAGTGGCAATGAATCCGCTAGCTTTTTATTTAATACATTCTCAGGACGCTCCACTCTTCTTGCATTTGCATCACTCTGGCGTACAAAAACAGACACCGCTTGTTCAAATTCTTTTATCTCACTATCTGCCACTTCGACAAATTCTTGCACAATAAACACGGGGCTATATGAATTCACAGGCCAATACCCTTTCGCGAGAATAGAACAACCATGCGCAATCGGTAGAGCAAGACCATTAACTACAGAAGGCCTAGCAGCCAAAGTAATCTTCCTATCTTCCCCTTCTGTTAAATTAAGGTTAGAGAGAAAATAATTCATTGGCATGCCATCGGGAAATAACACATTCATTAAATATTCAGCAGCATTTTTACCATCAACAGCTTCTTTAAGCCGTGGATGGTGCTTTAGTAAGGTATTCACACTCGCATTTAAACGACGTTGAAAATCCTGATTTTGATTAAGTGCTACATATAAATTGCTCATCATCTACCTGCATATAAAAAATAAAAAATTAAACTACCTCGCCGCAAGCGAACGGGATATTAAGGAAAGTTACCCGAAAATCATAGATTTTCATCGCAATACTTTATCTATTCGCAGCAAGCTGCGGGGCATAGAACCCCAAGAGATTAAATCACTTTGTTACAAAAACTTGAACATCGAGTTACAGCGAAAAAAAGTCATTAATTTCTTTTTCAAGTCGCTTAAAAATAAAGAATCAATGAATTACGGGTTATTTTTCGATAGAAAATAATTTTTAACCCTCTACAACCTTTTGATTTTAAAGGTGCCTGTGGATAATGGGAAGTTGCTCCTTATATACCGAAAATTGAGTTGGCTTTAGATGCATCTTCCCTATACTCAGCAATTCTCAATTTAGGGCGGAAGTGAGAGCCATAGCTATTTGGATTCATAAGCTGTTGAATTTATAATTGCTGCCCTGTACTTTTCGTACCGTTGAACTTCCCCACTAAAAGCATCTCCTTACACACATCTTTTTACTAAAAAAATATCAATGACTTATAGAAATCACCTAAAAATAGAGAAGTCAGTAAAATAAGAGGATACAGCCAATTGTACAAAAAACATAAAATTACGTAAGTTATTGATTTTATGATACTTGTGTGTAAGGAGATGCTCTAAAAGTACTCTTTTCAATGAATAAAAAGTAGCTCTAAATTCAGGCCGCTGATATGTATTATTTATTAATGTGATTGCCTTGACACATTAGTTGATCAATAAATACTGTTGCATAGCTTCCGGTTTCCAACACAAAACTAAGCTTTATATTACATTTATCTCCAACAGTTGACTTTGTTATAGTTTCGCTTTTTATAAATTGTACTTGGCAGAATGTTTTTCTATCTTTTTTCTTAAAATCTTCTATACCATTACTGTTTACCTTGTACGAATAAAAAGTAATATATTCCATATCATCTTCATAAAACTTCAAATCACCATAAGTATAAGAAATTTCATCTATATTTTTTTCGGTGATATACTCACTTTTATTCTTAACCAAATCATTCAATTTATTATTCCAAATGAAAGATGAGTATGAGGATTTCAAAAAAGCACTTCTTGGGCAGTTTTCGTAAGATTGTTTATTTCTTAAATAAGGGTGGGCATCAAACCTATTATATTGTTTCAAATATAGATTCAACCCATTAAAATCTTCATTTTTAATATACCTCCCTATAATGTGACTATCTTTAATTTCGTTCGGAAAGCCAAAACGTTGCGTACCGTAATAATTAACAAAAGCAAAGCTATCTGGAATTTTAAAGCTAACATCTACGTTTCTTACAATAAGTTCAAATTTATTACCAAAGACAGCTCCTGGTTCGAGCATAGAGCGTGTATCATATAAATATGTTAATCTAATAAATCCTTGTTTAATTTTGATGATTGATTCAATATTATCAGTTAATGCTCTAAACGTTATATGTTGTTTTGTAATTCCATCTTCATCTTTTAATCCTGCACATGACACGTCGAATCGATTAAAATCAAATTTATTACATATAAAATCTATTGCATCAAACGTAGAAATACCTTCTTTCTCTAAGATATATAATTTTATACTGCCGCCTTTCTCAGGGAGGTATGGTAATATTTCTTCAACTTTAAAATCACTATTAAAATGCTTTATTCTATAATCGCTCATATTCATCTCCCCTTAATTCGTATAATAAGTACAGAACTTCCATATAATTAAATATAATTAAGTTACCGCTAGAAAAACCAGTATTTATTTAGGTTATGCGCTTAAAGGGATTTTATTGCAGGCAAGCCGAAAAATTCACCTTTAAAATAAATTTTATTTCTCATAAAAAGTATCATTAAATATTTAACCAAGGTAATTATGATACATACTGTCCCACCTAGTATGCGACAAACTCTTATAGCCTTTCATTATCGTATCCTTAAATTTCTTGGTCGAAATTCAAACATTACTCCAGACCGCTGGAAACGATCTAACCTATGAGAGTCTCCTCATTATAGCTGGGATTTACCTAACTTTAATTATAATTTAAATATAGAAACGATGATCATGCATTTCATTCGATAAACTAGTTCGTAGTGCTTTTGAACAATAAAAGGCATCAAATCCATGCTTTTCATTTATTTTAGATAGCTCATAAAAAAATGTAATAACATCTTCCTTAGAGGGAGGAAGGCAGTCAAGTCGATTACCATCATCTAAATGTAGTACGTTTGCACTACTCACAACACCAAAACTAGCTAAATCTTCACAAAGTTCTAATAACAGATCGATAGGCTCTAAACCAAGCACAAAATTTGTCCATGACTTTCCTCTACCAAAAATTTCAGCACCTTGCTTTAATCGCTCAATAAAAAAATCTCGTCCTAAATTACTTTTCCCTGGACAATATTTAGAGAACCACGGTTCATTACCAACTTCAAGGTTGAATACTACAATTTCGACACCCGATTCTTTTAGCTTATTAAGTCTAGATGGATCTTTTGGTGGAGAAATTACAGCTACGATACCCTCTGTACTTTTATTTTTAATTTGTTCCTTTATATGACGTGCAATTTCACAATATATATCAGCCTGCTTATCGAGCATTATATCAGACAGATTCCCTGATATAATAATCACATGCATATGCTCTGAATAACATTCAGACTCAAGAGCTAAATCAATAGACTCAGACAAATACTTTAAGTAGCTATCTTTTGATTCATTCCAGAAAGTATCATAACGGCTTAAATTAAATGCATGCAACCCATCAGTATCATTTTTTACTGCTATACTGTTCACACCACAAAATTTACAGGTCTTAGAGATCAAGCAGCCTGCCCAAGGAATGATATTCATTTCATCATATCCACAAGCCGAAATATATTTCTTTGCCAAATCACCATTTGATAATTTTTTAAAATAGTAGTCAGGCTGCGGAACATAGCTAACTATAACTTCTTTTGTAATGCATTCATCGTTAATATAACATACCAAAATACCCGATTCCAACACATCTATTTTGACAGGTTCAGTTAACCCATGAGCAGAAACACAAGACACTACCGTTGTATATCCATCGAGTCCTTGCAAAAACAACTCTTGAGGACGTCCAATCTCACCACCAAGTGGGGCGTTATATACCATATTTTGCCCTTTAGCATTGTCAGCTAAAGATAATTGAATAGCCGCAGCTGAAAAAATAACACCGCGAGTTAATATCTCAACTTTAACATTAGTTTCTGGTTTTAATCTCATAATTTACTCTTAATAATTTTTTGTAACCATTGAATATGAAAAATGGGGAAAATGATTTGGTAAATAATTGCATATGGGAATGATTTATAATCTTTCAATGAAATAATAGAAGCTGTTAATAATAATGTAAATAAAAATAGTAATGGATAATAAGTAAATAATAAAACTAGTAACGATAAGTGTAATAAAGGTAATATATGATAACTAAATCCATGTATTAATAAAAGGTATTTATCCCTAAACATTAACGTTGGGCATGCCAAACTTTGCTTATATCCAATAGCCCACCTAGATCGTTGCTTAAGTAAACTAGAAAATGAATATGAAGGAATCTCTTTAACGACAACTTCATTTAAATAAAGATATTTTAATTTATTTTTAGCCGCAAATAACCCAATAGATAGGTCATCCAAGAAAGTATTCGTTTCTGGTAATTTATTTTTAAAACATTCAACTTTTAACATAAAACATTGTCCTGGTATCGTTACACCCAGGTTACACATCCAAAGAGCCGGCCTTAATATATTGTGTGATAATAACTTATCTACTTTAACTAAATTCGAAGTAATATTATTTACTTCTCTTGAATATACACGCCCCCAACTAATATCATAATCATTAGATATAGTTTCATTGACTAGCTTAATTAAACCTGATTCACTTGCATTTATATCATTATCTAAGCTAATTATATAATCATAATTCTTATTGGTTAATATGTTAATTAATTTACTAAACTTAGTTCCATCCATTACTGTTTGAATAATCAAAAACCCATCTTCTTTAGGAAGTTCTTTTGTACTTTCACTATACCATTCCATTATAACATTATAACCTTCTTTACTAATAAGATTACCAATATTAAGGAGCTCTTTAGTTAAATATTCATTTTTTCGCGTGTATGTAACAATCGCTAATTTAAGCACGGATAGGATCCACCTTGTCAGTTAAAAATAATAATTCTAAGTAATTAAAATACTAGCGACTTACGAACTTGGTTAATAAATCTGATGACTTTTTATACTCCTTAATTACTTAAAAGGTAAGCGCACTTCCTTACATGTACCTCTGTTGAATGTTAATAATAAATAACTTACAGAAAATAAGTTAAATAGGTATCTCCAAGCAATTTTATAAAAATTGCATAATTCCGTAACCTATTAATTTGGCTCTTCCAGGTTTCGCGGGGTAAAATCAACATGTAGTTTTGCATGCAATGCAACATGCATAAACATCTCTTTAGTCAATTGATTTAATAAGGAATTTTGCGGGTTATGATTTACCTAAAATATCTACTAATCCTAGATGTAGTGATCACCCCACGAAATTGGGAAGAGCCATTAATTTTCATTATATCAATACTTACATGTAATGAGGTGATGTAAGTATTATAGTGAATTACCAGTCACAACTTATTTTATCATTAGATTTAATCCAAGTAACTGCCTATAATTTTCAATTAAGTCTGGCGAGTGAAAAGAATTAACAATACCATCCATTTCTGTGTTAATAATATCTTTACTGATAATAACCCTTGGAGATAATCGATCTCTATTATTATTCTTATAATCAATCAACATATTAATCTTATGAACATTAATATTTCTAAATATAATTATCTTTGCTTTTTTACCTAAACAACCCAAATATTCACAAGATTTAAAATATGCTGAATACCAAGAATACCCACCATAAAGAGTAGATACCACTTTATCGGTTAAAATTATATCAATCTCTTCAGAAATAGTTAAAAAATTATTCAAATCTATTTTTAGATCGTCAGAGATACTTGCATGTATTGGATTAATAAATACAAATGTTTTTTCTACTTTATGACACGGATTCAATCCCTTAAATGCATTCAATCCAAATTTTCTCATGGCTATTTGAGGAACAACTGCCCACAGTATATTATTAATATCCTTATCTATCAACTCTAGATCTTCAACACTATTAATGCTGTTTAATTTTTTTCTAAATTCATATTCATTAATTTTAATAGACTGTAATTTAAAATACGCTAATAGTTGGTCTTGTAAAGAGGAATTATCACATTCAAACATGCACTATCACCATTTTGTTTATTTCATTAGATCGTCTAATTGAACTATTAAGATCTGATGCTAAAAAGCATATATCAGCTATTTTGGCATTAGAACTTGAGATGTTACCGTGTAAAGTATCGCCGATAGCACGGTGTTTAAAAATAGAGTATTCACTTGGGACTTGGTAGGTTACATTCTTAATAACACCTGAATTATTATTGACAATGTTTTTTTGACAAATGAAAGGTTGAAAAAAATCTTTATCTGTAAATATTGAATTAAATATATAGGATCCTGAATTAGCATATTCTTTTATTGACCTTAATCCACCACCAACACGACAAGAAAAATCAATAGGAATTGGGATTTCATTTGATATAATAAAATCAAAATGCCCAAAACTTATACTAGAATCAGAAAATAAAGCTTGACACCACTTAGTTATATAATCAGAGATTTTTTTTGGTGTAGTAACTGAAATATAACAATCACAAATTGGTTTTCCATTAACCCAAGATATTGATTTATAGAAATATCTTAACACTTTAATATTATCTTTATTTACAAAAACATCAACACTGTATTCATCGCCATTCAAATACTCTTCAACAACGACTTTGTTATTATCAATATCTAACACATTATTCATGACCTCATTGATTGATAAGGAAATAGATTTTAAAATATTACACTTATTAAATACACCGATATCCCGATTACTTACAATTCCATAACTAGAGTATCCAGAATCTACTCTAGCTATATAGAATTCAGGTGGAATATCGACATCATCTAAGTAGTGCCTTGGTTGATATGATGCTCCATTATTATTTAGTACCGAAGACAAGTAATACTTAGAGCGACTCGCCTTCAAAGCATTTTCTGATATATTAGCCACCTGATATCGCTTAGCTACACTAACCCAATGCTCATTTAGCGGTATAAATATTTCATTTGAGTAAAATACAGAGCTAGATTTTAATACATGCTCTTGATATCTATCAGGAATAAATCCATACATATACTCATTTTCAACCAAAGAAATATTTAAGTTTAACTTCTGAGTTAATGCTATAAATTCACCAATGTTGTCAATCTCGGATGCTCCTGCAATTATTATTTCATTCATTTAAAGAAAGTTCCTTGATAAAATATTATTTTTCCTGAATAGTGTATCCACATCAATTCTCATGATCTCTGTACATTCTAAAATTAATCAATCAGTTCCAAATAAATCACGAGTATAAACTTTATCACTTACATTTTGAATATCATCTTCAAGTCGATTGGCCACAATTACATCCGCTAACTGTTTGAATTCTTCTAAATCTATTATCACTTTTGAATGATAAAATTCACTTTCTTCCAGAACAGGCTCATAAACAACCACTTCTATGCCTTTTGCTTTAATACGCTTCATAATGCCTTGTATGGCTGAATTACGAAAATTATCTGAACCTCTTTTCATAATCAGACGATAAATTCCTACTACTTTTGGGTTACGTTTGAATATCGATTCTACGATAAAGTCTTTACGTATGCTGTTGGATTCAACAATAGCACCAATTAAGCTATTGGGGACATCTTGATAATTAGCTTTAAGTTGTTTAGTATCTTTGGGTAGGCAGTAACCTCCGTAACCAAAAGAGGGGTTATTATAATGTAAACCTATTCTCGGATCGAGCTCTACACCTTGGATAATTTGCTTGGTACTTAGCCCATGTGATTCTGCGTAACTGTCGAGTTCATTAAAATAAGCAACGCGCATAGCAAGGTAGGTATTAGAGAATAATTTAACCGCTTCTGCTTCGGTGGAGTTAGTAAATAATACATCTATATTTTCTTTAATTGCACCTTGAACTAATAAGCTGGAAAATTTCTCAGCTCGTTTCGAACGCTCCCCCAGGACAATCCGTGAGGGGTATAAGTTATCATATAAAGCTCTCCCCTCTCTTAAGAATTCAGGCGAAAAGATAAGTTTATCTGTACCTAACTCCTCGCTTATTTTCTGGGTATAACCCACAGGAACGGTAGATTTTATGACTATTACTGCATTAGGATTAATTGTCAATACATCTTTTATTACCAACTCAATAGATCGCGTATTAAAACAGTTTGTTTCTGTATTGTAATCAGTGGGAGTAGTAATAATCACAAAGTCTGCATCTTTATAGGCGAGGGTTTTATCTAGGGTCGCGGTGAAGTTTAGAGCTTTATTTTGTAGGAAATATTCAATTTCTACATCAGAAATAGGGGACTTCTTATTATTCAGTTGTTCTATTTTTTCTGGGATAATATCTAGCGCTATAACTTGGTTATATTGTGCAAGTAGCATGGCACTTGAAAGTCCGACATAGCCTGTTCCTGCAATAGCTATTTTTATCATAATTTTTTTTAACTCGTTTCCGTAAACCAAAACCAATAAATTTAATAAGCTCCAATTCTACGCCATGCCCAATTGTAATGACCAAGTAAAACAGGACACTTTCTGCAGTAGTTCCTGCTCTAATATGATGGTACCTAAAGTAAGGCACACAGAGGGTTTAAAAATAACACTTTCGTAATCATTAGCTGGTAATTTGACTATAATCAGGCGCGACAATATATAGCGATGGGCCGAATCTACAGTTACACAAAGTTTTGCACAGTCTCTGTACGGTCTCTAAATATCCCGACCAAACTCAACCTTATTGAGCAATGAATCAATCGTAGTATAATCAGTCTTGTATATACTATTATTTCCAATCATTTTGTCTTAATTCTTTTATATACTCTTTTATCGTATGTTTTGACTTCCACCCTAAAGCTTCTGTTTTTTTTGTTACTATATCAGCACTCATACGGTTGCCTGGCCTTTCTGGAAGCATCTCTATTTTTCCACCAAATATTTCTGCTATTTCTTTGATACTAAAATCCTCATTACTCCCTATACCAAATTCATCTCCATAACCATTTTCTCCAACAAGAACTAAACCATTAATAATATCTTCGATATGCGTAAAATTTCTTTTTTGATTTCCTGGCTTTACAATAGTTAAAGGTTCACCATTTGCCATTTTCTCCTTAAAAAGAGCAATTAAAGTCGCATACTTTCCCTTTTGAATTTCTTTTCGTCCATATACATTATAAAAATAAGTTATTACATAAGGTACATTAAACCATCGGCCATAATTTTGAACTAACTCTGTATTAGATGCTTTTGTCCAGGCATAGGGTGATGCACTTCTTCCCAGACCACCATCACCAAATTTAGTGCTACTTCCTGCATAAAGAATTTTGCACCCAGATTTTCTCACAAACTCTAAAACTGAAAAAATACCGTCTTTATTGTATTCCCACACTTTTTCTATATCATCAAAACTTTGCTCAACTCTACTATATTCACCAAGATGATAAACCATATTTGGAGTAAACTTAACAAGCCTAGCAATATCTGATGTATTTCCTTCAATATAGGTTACATTCTCCACATGATTTTTTTTACTGCCTGTAAAATAATTATCCAAACTATACACATCATAATTTTCATTTTTAGATAATCGTTCACATAAATGAGAACCAATAAACCCAGCCCCACCAGTTACTAATATTTTTTTTATCATTTCAAAAATTCCATTTATTACAAAACCAAGATTTTATGAACATTCTACGCACCTTCTTCAAATCGATTGGCCACAATCACATCAGCTAATTGCTTCTATCCCTGCTCTCCTGCTCTCCTGCTCTCCTGCTCTCCTGCTCTCCTGCCATCTTGAGTAGCAGTATATGCATTCCAAGATTAACCATAAACTCACTCTAGTATCATTTATAGTAACTAAAAGTCAAATTACCAGCTCTACAGTTAATGCATTGCTTTTCAGTTTCACCTATTCCAAGAAAGACTGTACCACCAATACTATTTTCCATAGAAAATAATGCTTTAGATACATCTAGCGTGAATTCTCATTATTATAGGGAGAAAATATCATCCCCCAAAAATTTTATCGGGGACCCATTACTGATAATATAGATTCCTTCTAAAGCTTGTGCCCACGTTTGTCTTGGTAGTCATGTTGGAATGACATATTTATATTACTCTGTGCCAGCGGATAATGAAAAGTTACCATCTAGCCCATCTCCTTACACACAAGTATCATAACATCATAAAATCAATGACTTACGTAATTGTATATTTTTTGTACAATTGGCTGTATCCCTCTATTTTACTGACTTCTCTACTTTTAGGTGATTTCCGTAAGTCGTTGATATTTAATTAGTAAAAAGATGTGTGTAAGGAGCTGCATCTAGCCGGCACTCCTATTTATCATAATTTTTATGATAAATACCAGCTTTTGAAGTGATTGGGACTTTATATTCTATTCATTCAGTTCAATATTACCTGTAAATTTAATGAACGGCGTAATTGTATAGTTTCACCACGTTATACTCAGCTTTTAAAAATGCAATAAATTATGGTATTGAAAAACCCATATTACACTTGATAATTTGGCTCTTCCCGATTTCGTGGGGTGATCACTACATCTAGGATTAGCAGGTATTTTAGGTGAATCATAACCCATAAAATCCCTTATTAAATCAATTGACTAAAGAAATATTTATGCATAAGGGCTCGATTATATAAGCTGTAATACAAATACTAAAAATAAACTCTTCTAATCTAGGATTTTAATTGGGTGCAACATTCGTCCCATATATTTCTGAGTTATCGACATAAAAATCGCCCATATTAATATACCTATTCTCTACTCATATGTGCTTGTTAAAATTACAACCGATACTGGACGTAGTGCTCTCCTTACTAATTATTCCATACTTTTTTATACTTTTTTATACTTTTTAAACAATACTGCTAGGCTTGTAGTTTTCCATATAAGCATTTGCCATCCAACTTTCAATCACATTTCGAGTTTCTTTAGACACGGGCTTATTCCAACTCAATAAAAACTGATCGATAGAGGGTGGAAGGTTCTTGCGTAAGGTCACACCTAGAGTTGCCCGCTCTGGTGCTAATACTCGATACACGTAGTATTCATCATTTAGAATAGATTGCTCATAACTCCGTACACAATGGTGCTGTATTTGTCCTTCAATAGCTAATTCACGCGTCCCTGTAATAGGAATAATACTATCAGTACCAAATATAGGTGGCTCAGGGAAATTATTTTCAGCGAGACCTTCTATTGATTTCTGATTCAGTTTATAAACTAAACGATCATGTAATGCCTTTAGTTCGGTGGTATTTTTACTGCGTCGAACGTTAATATTAGTCGTTTCAACTTGATTTAACCTTTCCGCTACTTGAGCAATATCTCTTAACAAATGCTCCGTTCTGTAAGACCAGTTTAGCGACTCATATTGAATAAGCAAAGAACTCCCTAAAAGCACGGGAAAACGGATAAGTAAAGTGAGCAAAGGAAAATCTAAAGATTTATTGTGATTAAATTTAGCGTAGTAAGACAAGCTTAAAGCTTCAATAATTCTTTTGAACTGATCTGTCGAATATTTATCAAAAGATAATTTTTTAATGAATTTAACTGCTGCCGGTGTATTAGGTAAACCACACGCATGTAAAATATTAACTTGTTTACCATTCAATAATTCAACCACCTTAGCCTCATCCCACTTTTCAGAACGGGCAAACCGGAATAGTATCCAAACTAAATTAGGGTTACTAATAAATAATTCATAAGCAGCTGAATAACGACTCACATGATAGAGCAATGTAAAACTCATTTCTGGATAACGTAATAATTCATCCCTAATATCATCAGGAATAGCTTTATACCATTCGCTATATTCTTTTCTAGCAGCAATAAATTCGAGAGGTATAGCTGCTTCAGTGAGATAATTTCGTACTTCTGGTTTTTCTCCCTCAACATATAGGACCCAGTCAATTCCTTGCTCCCAAGAATTGATAGACAAATAACTAGGATAACCAAATAGCACTTGAAAATTTAAAACTAACGAGTTATGAAGCAACATAGGCTCGTTCTTGACCGTTTGAAGAGCTGTCATTTATTTCCTTTTTATTAACTATTCTATTAGGTTAAATAATATTTGAGTTATATTATTTGCTACTCAATTTTTTTTCAGCAAGAAAAATTTCTAATGATGCTCAGCCACGACACACTTTTCATTAATGAGTTCATTCATTATCATAATATTTCAGCCATTCGTCCAAGTGTTTTTTGTAATTCCTCCGTTATTAGGCTAAGTTAGACCTAATCTACTAAATTAAAATCACACTCTTTTACAAAAAAGATATAATGTTATCATCGAAAATCAGTGAGGCACTCAGGTGAGCCACTGATTAGTAAAACAAACAGCTGTCGAATACAAAATACCATTAAAAATCAGTATATTAGGGGATATCTAGATTACGGGTTCGATTCCCCCCGTCTCCACCACCTAACTCATTGATTTAAAAAGTAATTATATTCATTCATGAGGTCATCAATAAATATACTTTTTAATTTAATCCATAAAAAATTACTAGAGCCAGCTAAATTG
>Ga0209494_1000536_pt1 | contig 16823 bp, 22 predicted proteins | sample EN1Hudseemescosm_FD_184628 | JGI IMG/M metagenome (GOLD analysis project Ga0209494, IMG submission 184628) | Methane-oxidizing microbial communities from mesocosms in the Hudson Canyon - EN1B Hudson Canyon (SPAdes) (version 2) | ecosystem: Environmental > Aquatic > Marine > Cold seeps | place... | reverse complement strand
GTATGAATTACTTATACCGTAGCAACTCACTAAAACTGTTAATAAAAAACTTATTACAACTACGAGTATTCGGGTCTTCATAACAATTCATCTTTACACTGAACATGATAAAAAAGGTTACTAAAATAACCACTTTCACTACTACCTAATTTCTTAATCGTTTCTACTACAGCACATTCGGTATCTTCATCAACGTTAGTTAGATACCACGTGGAAGGGTCTACACTCTTATTCAATAACAATCTACCTTTTGAATTTAAAATGCTTTCGTCTTCCTTAGACCAATAGCTACCTATTACATCAACTTTGTTATTTAATAATGCACTCCTTAATTCTTGATGTGAGTTGTAATAACTAAATTCCATTAAATTAAGATTTAGTCCAGCGCTTCTAAGACTATTCATGGGTTCGATTCGTCCAGAAAAACTTCTAGGGTGTACTAATAAGCCAACTTTCTTTCCATAAAAATATCTATTTGTTATTTTAATCGCTTCTCCAGTATTGTTAATAAAATAACTAGGGTACGACTTATAACTAGCTATAGGATGATAATTGGCTACCGCTTTAACATCCTCCATATTGATAAAGGAAGGTTTAGATACAACCAAATCATACGGCTTTGATAGTGCCGATAAATTTTTAGCTTTATGATGTTGCCACTGTCCTTTAATAGCACTATATTTCTGTGCTATTCGAGGATCACTGCAAAGGAATTTCATCAACAGAGAAACATTAAACTTATTCCAGCCATACATAAGAAAAGTTTCCCCATTTTCCAATGATGTTACGCATTCAACTGTATTATAGGGTTCAGAAATTATTTCAAGGTGTTCTCCTGTCTGTTTTAAAAGCTGAATATAAAAAAGACCTAACACAACTACAATTGAAACACATAGCAAGATATAGTAAAGAATATTGGGAATAGGTTCCTTCAAAGCATTCATTTTGTTTTCCACACAGTAAAGCTTAAAAAATAAGACCGCTAAATTGATTTTTATAAAAACGAAACATAATCTTAAAACTCACCTACAATTATTTACAAGTTTAGATAATCAAATTTTTAATTACCTTAACTCTATTAAGAATTAAGCATCAAGCTTACTATAACAAAGCATTCTCAAATTGCATAAGTCACTAATTAAAACGTTAACCATGAAAACAACATTTTATTTTCTAGCAATATTGTTAAGTTTTTCAGCACACGCTTCAGAAATAAAACAAATAGACTACGAGGGGTTCACTGTCTGGGTGGATTGTGACAAGCGTGGCGCTGTGAAATTTCAATACAATGCCCAACATGACATGGGTAGTTTTAAACGCCAAAAATCGTTTCATATTGACCCTAGTGTTTCTTCATCATGCCAACAACTTTCAGCTAAAACGTACAAACAGAAAGGTCAACGATATGACCGTGGGCATTTAGTTCCAGCTAACCATCTGGACTACTCAAAAGTAGCTATCAGACAATCCAACTTTATGACGAATATTCTGCCACAAGCAGCTAATATGAATCGTGGTGCTTGGCTACTAACTGAGGAAATAACCGAATGCTATCGTGACATTGATGAACTGCTGATTATTGGCGGTGTTCTTTGGGGTAAAAATCCAAATGATGATTTCTTCACTGAATCACATGGAGTTAAAACGCCCGATTCTTTTTGGAAAGTTATTATTCGTAATGACCGAGCCATTGCATGGATTATTCCAAATATTACTGATGCTAAAAGGGATAGACTTGACGATTACATTGTGACCATTCAAGAACTGGAATTAGTAACCGGTGAGTCAATACCTGTTGAAGACTATCTTAAACATGAAAAACCGGAATATTCGTGGGTGATTCCTAGAGGGTGTGATAAAGGCTAAAGTACCCCCCTATTAAACTTCATTCTCAGTAGAGAGCAAAAAACCTTACGTACTTGTTTGTTTTCCCAACAAATATTTGTACATCTCATGTTTAACTGGTTGTTTCATGTCAAATATAACTTTTACAACCGACACTGATTTACCTTGACCAGATGGCATAACAGTTTGTTCGAAACCATTATCTTTAGGGGTTATGTCTCCCATGTAATAAAACTCTGCACCCTCGTCATTATTTTTTTTAACAAACAAAGGTATTCTTAAACCATTGCGATGATTTCTTATGGCTTTTACGTCCGGACTCTCTAATGATCGCCTAGATTTGGACATCCACTCAAACTCAGATTCATTGATAAAATAATCGTCATACTTAGTTGTATCAGAAATATCATCGGCTTTGTGATAGTTAACAAAAATTGGACAGTTCGTTTTATCCTTACTAAGGATATAACCACCCACATTTTGAGCAACAGGATTTACATCCCAATTTAAGATACGAAACACGTCTTTTCTTGAATACTTACAATACAAATGAAAGCCATCAACAAAACCAGTCGATTTATGATTTTTATTAAAAATAAAAATTGAATACTCTACTGAATCCCTTAAATAAATCTTAAATGTTTTATTTGATAAATGACTTAAAAACTCAGGATGAAAAACAATTTTATCTTCAGCCAATTGCACAACCTTAAACCCATTAATTTCCCCGACCGGCTTTAGTTTATTATTTATCTTTTCAGTCACAAAATTCAAATTCAGATTATTCAAATAAGAATTAATATATTTATCATCTATTAAGTATCCATAGTTAACTTCAACAAGATTTTTAAGGTTGCCAATACTAACTTGAGAATTATCTAAAAGCTCTTTTAGAATTAGACTTTCTTCTAACCGTTTAGCATTATTAATTTCATTAGAAAAAACCTGTAAAAGCTTTAATTCTACTGAGTTTATTTCCCCTCTAAGTGATTGGTTACATGATTCAGCGAAACCATAAAAGGACTTACTGTATTTGACATAGCTAAAAGGATCGCGGGTACCATGCTCAATAAAATCCATCATTAAGGGCGCATATCCCAGCTTATACTTAAGCAAATTGTAATCTTTTATTAAGTCTCTTTTAGTTTGTAGATTAGCGGCATCTATTGCAGAATAAATCCGCTCTTTAGCGATACTGTCAAAATTTATCGTTGATGATCCAGGTATTACGCTACCATTACTAGACATCATTTTCCGCAAAGTATCTTTGTTATAAGATGTATCCCCATAGAGAGCTATTGGCACAAGGAAGTTGTTTTTATAATTACCTATAAAATCAACAACCGTCAAATAGTCTTTATCTTTTGCTTTTCTTAAGCCTCGCCCTAATTGCTGAACAAACACTATGGCTGATTCAGTCGGTCTAAGCATAACAACTTGGTTGACTAGTGGGATATCAATACCTTCATTAAAAATATCGACTGTAAATATATAATCAAGTTTGGTATCTAAATTAGGAGACTCAAGTCTTTCTATCGCCTCATTTCTTTCCTTTTCTGAGTTAGACCCAGTTAATGATATAGATTTAAAACCACGATCATTAAATTCAGTAGAAAGCGCTTTACATTCATCCACATGAGAACAAAAAACTAAGCCTCTAACCTCACCATTATCACACCCATAAAGAGCAATTTTACTCAATATATGTTTTATACGCTCTTGATTAATTAATGTTTTAAAATCAGACAATTCATCAATCAAATCACCATCAATCGATATGTCTGTAATACCGTAATAATGAAAAGGAGATAGAATTTTCATTTCTAGCGCTTTCTGCAATCTAATTTCATAAGCTATATTGTGATCAAACAACTCAAACACATCTAATCCATCAGTTCTTTCGGGTGTAGCAGTCATTCCCAATATAAATTTAGCTTCAAAATATTCTAGAATTTTCCTGTAAGAATCAGCTCTAGCTCTGTGTGTTTCATCAATGACAATATAATCAAAATCTTGTTTATCAAACTGTGATAAATTATCATCCCTAGATATTGTTTGGACTGTCGAAAAAACAAAATCTTTTTCGAGTTCTTTAGAGTCACCAGAATACATACCAAATGATTTCCCACTGCCAAAAATAGTCTTATAGGTCTTCATAGCGGCTTTTGCAATATTGGCGCGATGAACTACAAAAAGTAAGCGGTTAGGATTTAAGTTTTTAGCATCAAATGCAGACAGGTACGTTTTCCCCGTTCCGGTAGCTGATATCAATAACGCTTTTGTTTTACCTTCATGCCTTAACTTATCTATTTTTTCTAATGCATCAATTTGCATTTCATTCGGCTCGATAGAACCGTTTGGGATACCTTTACTAACTAACTCGAACTGCCCTGATAATTCTTTCTGTGCAGCATAAATATCTTGATATTTATCTATAAAATCTAGTGTAACTGGCGTAGACCTTGAAAACTCGAGCGAAAATTCTTCTAATGCTCGAATAGAAATTTGGCTATTTTTACTCGCTGTAACTTTTAAGTTCCACTCTTTATTAGATGTTAAAGCATTAGCCGTAAAATTACTGCTACCTATGATTAGGTTGTTTAAGCCATTATTACCGAACAAGTAACCTTTCGCGTGGAAATTACTATCTACCGCTATACGAACTTCAATATTATTAAACATTAATAATTGTTTCAACGCTTCTGGCTGGGTGAAATTAAGATATTGAGAGACTAAAACCTTACCTTTTATCTTTTTATTTTCTAACTCTACAAATTCTTGCTTTAAACTAGCTACGCCACTGGTTGTTACAAACGCGACAGAAAACCAAAACTCATCACATTGTTGAAGCTGTTCTTTTATCGTTGTAAGAACTTTTTGACCATCATTACTGTTAACTAAAAATTCTGGTTGCAGCAAGTGATTTGATACATGACTTCTATCAATAAATCCTGTCTCTAGACTTTCTTTCAAATCAAGAAGTTGTTTTGTCATCGTTTAACCTTTTAATTTTTTAACAATAGGGAGATCTGCCGCAGCCCAATCTAATGAATCTAATTCCTTAATATCTAGCCATAATGCTTCTAAATGTTCAGTCAGAACTAGTTTTCTCGTTTTTGAAAAACATATAAAACTATGCATAATTATTTTAAAATCTGGATATGCATATTCGACTGTTAAATAATGCGATTCAACTGTAACGTCCATATGAAGCTCTTCTTTCATTTCTCGCATTAAAGCCTCTTCACGTGATTCGTTCACCTCAATTTTCCCACCAGGAAACTCATATTTTTTGGATATATAGTCCAATTTACTCACTCCACGCTGAGCACATAAGATCTGATTATCATTAATGACAATTGCAGCAACAACCTCCACTGTTTTCATGAGTTTACCTTTGAAAAATAATAATTATTTTTTTTTGTAATCATATGGTCTCATAGTTAATTAACATCTACCCTTCGATAGTTGGGGTTGGTCTTTCATCATCTGGCGACACAAAGGTAATCTGCATTGGTGGTAATTCAACCAATTCTTCTTCAGGTTTAGCCTCTGGCGGATAAAGATATTTACAGGCATTATTACACGCCTGAACCCTGACATTAATCGGCACGTCCTCATCTTGAACGATAGAGAGTAACCAACTTATCGGATTAAAATTAGGATGGTCTAAAGCGACCTGTTCACGCATTTGAGTGAGCATGGTTTTAGAGCCATTAGGTCTGCCGGAATTTGGACGAGAACCGCCCCAGTTGTTATTGCTCATCTTGGATTATCTTGAATAACATTGATTGTAATTATAGCAAAAATGTTAGTCTTATTATCTACCAAAAAAACAGCCCTTAAGACCGTTCCGCTGTCACTACATAACGTAATGGTCCACCGGCCACAACCACATCAAATGGATAACACGTGACTAACACTAATACCTGCCCTGATTGTTCTGTGTTAATGGTAGCTACTCGCGAGTCAACAACGTCTATTGTTTCAACCTGATAATTAACGGTTACACCCTGCGGTGTAACAACTTCGATTAAATCGCCTATCTTTGTATCTTTTAATATCTTGAAATGCGTATCACGATGGCCGCTAATCACCGTCACGCCCTGCTCCCCAGGCTTGGCACTCTTGGCGCTCCATCCTGGCGCAAAGGCGAGTGAGGAGCCACTATCACCGCTTAATACAATTAACTCACTCTTTGCCTTAGGAAATTTAAGTTGTGCTACCGGCCAATGATCCGCCCATGGCCATGGTTGAGCTGATGTTCCATTATTTAATGTATGTTGCCATGATCGCTCTAATAGTTCTTGTGCGACAACTGCCTTGATTTGTATCCAAGAACCACTTGCCAGTAAACATAAACCCACGCCTAGGATAAAGAATGCAACAATCCGATCCTTCAAGGGTTATCACCTGCCTTGAGCTTTTCAACTCTCCCCTTCCATAACCAAATAGCGCATGACAATAGTAGTAATAAAAATCCTAAAATAATTTGAATCTGTGAGTTAGTTGCCGTTTGAGCTAAAGATAAATAGGATCCACTTTTAACCAGTTGTTGTTGCTTAAATTCTAGATCACGTAACTTTTCTGCAGGGGTTACATCAACAGCCACCAAGCTGGTGTACTGACTGACTAGGTGATAGTAATACCCTAAATCAACAATCGCTTTACGAACTATTTCCTTCTCAACACCTAGTACTTTGTTATCCATCCAAGACTCAATCATTCGCTGCCCAAACAAGACTTTTAATCCAGATTGATGCGTGCTTCTTTTAAGGCGAACAGCATTGACCCAAGTTTGACCGTTAAGATTTCCAGTTATAATGGCCCGTTCAGGGATCTGCTCCATTTTTAATGACAGCACTACGGGCTCACCAAAATAAAGATCCGGTAACTTATCGGGTAAGACTTGTACCACTTCCCCTTCAATGCCTTCGAGCTCAAGATGTAAATCAGTCATCACGACTTGCTCCATCTTGGAAAACAATTGATTCATTTTCTCTGACACTTCTTGGGTATCCCCAATAAAGGTATAAGACCCACGACCGAACTGTGCAGCTTTGCGCATAAAATAGGAATTAGGTGCTGACCCGATAGCTACGGTAAACAAACGACACTCGCCAAGGTGGTTATTGATTAACTTAAAGAGCTTTTCTTCATGTTCAACTGCGCCGTCAGTAATAAAAACAATCTGTTGTAAGCGTCCATTATTCCCTTCAGTTGTAGCGCCTAGTGCCATACCCAATGCAGGCATCATCTCAGTGCCGCCTTGTGCTTCAAGACCCGCTATAAAATCATCGGCTTCATCAATGGCCTGTGTCGTTGCTGGTACTGATTTCTTAAACAGACTACTGGCCGTGCTATTAAACTCAATAACATTAAAGGTATCTTCTGGTGCTAAGCGTGTTAATGCCTTGCGTAAGGCCTTTTTAGCTTGGGCAATAGACTCACCGCCCATAGAGCCCGAGGTATCGATAATGTAGGTTACATCTCTGTGTCGTTTTTCATACAAACGCTTGTCCAACGGCGGCGTCACCATTAACAAACCGTGTTGCCAATCTTTTCCTGTTTCTATGAAAAACATTCCTTTAGGAATAATGTCAGTTTTTGGTTTCCACACCAACTCAAAGTCATGTTCACCTTGATGACCGCTCAAACCTAACTTGATTTGTTTGACTTCACCTTGCTTACTATCCATTATGTTATTAATAGTAACGGGGTGGTAAGTACTCTTTATATCCTCAACCTGAAACCCGGCATTAAGATTAACGGTAATGGATAATTCAGACGAGCTATTAACAGCCTCAACAGGTGTCTTACCTGCCTTATCAACAACATTAACCCAACGTCCAACAACAGGTGTGTCATATTGATTAAAACTTGATCCATTATCTGGAGAAAAACGTGGCGTCATAGCCATCGGAAAACGTAGACTAAAGTTACCCTGATCTAAGCTCAATAACTCTTGGTATTCAATATCAATATCAATAACACCATAAGGGGCGATATTAGCCACAGAGGTGGTAAATAAGTTAGGACGCAATTGTTCGACAAGACTGGTACGTTTACCTTCCCTTTTTGCTTGCTCATAAATCTTTCGAGCTTGATCTTTCTCACGGATAACCCCTTCAATAATTCGCCCACCTACTAAGATCTTCATATGATCAACAGCGGCATCTTCAGGTAACGGGAAAGCATAAGTTCCACTAATCCATTGATCACTTGGATTACTAAAACGTTGCCTGACTTTAGTTCGAGCAATCGGGCCTGTGACATCAATTAATACTCGGGTAGAAATCGTGGGTGCTACCTTATATTTATTAGGAACATCAGTATTAAATAAGAACTCACCCTGGCGAACACTATTGATATTGGCATAGTCTGCTGCAGTGGCAACACCGCAAAACAATAAAATGAAAACAGACCCAAGCTGTGGTTTTAGAAATGTTCTTTTACTCATCTACCCGTCCCTAAACTAAAATTTAATAACTAAAAAGTCTGTGTTATTAAATCACTGGACGTATTTTCAATCTTTGAGAAGTAGTGGGTAAATAATGGAGAAAAAATGAAAGCAATAAAGCCTAAGAATATTAATTGTGTTCAGAAGGTTCAACAATTTCAATTTCTAGCCATTCTGAGCAGATAAGTCCAGGTTGATAGGGTTTTATTTCTTCACCTTCGGCTAATTCTGGGTACTCAATGGGGACAAAAACATAAGGTGTATTGTTACTAGTGTTTGGAAACATAATCATTCCTCATTTATCATCAACGAAACAGTGTTCTAGGAATAATTAAACCACTGTTTAGTGAAGAGAATTATGAGTAAATAATGAAGGTGATCTTGAGGAAAGATGAACTTGTACTATGAAATAATTAATCATCATGACCACTACATGAAATGGTATTTTTTGGCTTTGTGTCATTCCACATAAACATAAAAACTAATACTGCTATAAAGCCCGGAACGACATAATATCCCAATTGAAAAAGACTTTTTAGAACAAACAGATAAGCTTCAAAAAGATAATTAATAAAGCCTGAACCCAGATATTTGTTTGAATAGAATAAAACTTCTAGTGCTAGCCTATTTAAAATATTGTTGTCTACTTCGGATAAGAATGACAATAATGAACCCATTGATCCAAGCAAATGAAATTCACACGTTGGAATGGCATGTAGAGCATAACAATTTACGGAGTGCAATAAATTGCTAAGGTGTTCGTAGCGCAATGACGTATATGAAAGCCCCATCCATACGAGAACAGCAAGATAGGCGACAAAAAAAGAAGCAAAAGTTGCTGCTATAATTCTTGCTATAAATAGGATTATTTTTTTGATGTGGCCCATCATTTAATTGAATGTAAAATCGCTGACCAATCATCCTTATTTTCGGCATACATTTCCTTAATCATTTTTTTTGCATAAGTATAATCACCATTATAACTAGCCGATCTTAGATACCACTTCTCAGCTTCTTTAAGATTTTTAGCAACACCCTTTCCTTGACTATAAAACGACGCAAGTCTGAGCTGCCCTAAAGGGTTATCCTGATCTGCTGCTTTACGATACCACTTAGCTGCAGCTCTATAATCACGGTCAACACCCCATCCTAGGTCATACATTACACCTAGCCATGTTTGCGCTTGAGCATGTCCTTGCACGGCTGCCTTTGTATACCATTTAACGGATTCTTCATAATCCTTAGTAACGTCGTTAGGAATATCTTTATTTCCCCGATATATCCAGCCTAATTTATATTGTGCCCTAGCACCCCCTTGTTTTGCCTTAGTAAGGCAATCATCAAAGTCACCGGGTTTTTCAAAACAACTTCCAGCATAAACACTTGATAATGTTGTCAGCAGTAAAACAAAACATATCTTCTGTAGTATCTTCATTTCTTAGTTCCCTTAAACAGTTCTACTTAACCAATCTTCACCTTACACCCAAACATCTTTTTTACTCAAAACCAAAAAAATAAAAAAATCTGTTCTGACTTATGCTAAGTCAGGTTATAAAAGTCATTCATATATTTTTCCAACTCCTAACAACTTGTTTATGATTAGAAACTGTTAAATAATTTGGCTTCTTATCAAACCAAGTTGATTTCGCATTAATTAAAAAAGAAGTAATTAACAAGACACTGGTTAATTGGCCAACCACTGGGACAGATAGCAAAGAAGTTAACATCCATATCTTTGCAACCTTAATCCCAGTAGTGACGGCAACTAACTCACAAAACCTAGGAAAACTGATCTCTTTTTGTTGATACCTACCCCAAAGCTCATGTACAACTATCGCTACAGAAATAATTGTTAGTTCTGGGAAATAATCTGAAATAACTGATAATTGATCAAAGCTAATCATTTTATCGATGAACTCATTTACATTAGCAGTTAACCCCTCATTAGAAAAACCACTACTAGACAAATCCATTTTTTCAGCTAATTCCTCTGTTATTAAAATATCACCATCAGGGTGTGTATTTATCCAATCTTGGACATATGAGGTATTGTCTGTTGCTTTAAGCTGAACATCCCATGATTCACCTGAGTCCTGATCTACTAACATAACATCAGTATCAGGATGATTGCTTATTTGAAAAATAGAGGCAAAGACGGAATCACCATCTTCGTTTTCGATTTTGACAAACTCCATTTCATGAAGTATTCCTTTTACATTTGAAACTAAACCAACAATCTGACCTTCATCTAAACTTGACAGATATTGTTGAACCTCCTCAAGAGGAGCATTAGAAAGTGTGTTATTTGATCGCCGAAGAGCAGTTAAAACCATTAAATCTTGCTCTGCCAAGGATAATGACTGTCCCGAATTAGCAATGGTCACTAATACAGTCACAATTCCTAACTCGTCAAGGTTTCGCTTAATATAAGTTATAAACTTTTCACTGCTCCGCATCTTTGGTTACTTAATATTTTTAAATTTTATGGTTTTTTTATGATTTGTACCTTGTTTCATTAATTCACTTTTTTCCAAATCTTGTTTTTCTTTCTTGCCCTTCCTAAATGCTTTTTTCCATATATCTTTAATCACATCATCAGAAAGCTTTCTATTCTTTACTTTAGCCATGTAATGCTCATCAATTACAGTCATAACAGCATATGTCAGAGCATAAACCATGGGAAGTGTTAATAACCCACCAATACCACCAGTCACGACTTTCCATACGGCTAAACCTATTTGTTGCGCAATAACTCCTAGACCAATAACTCCCAAAACTTCTTTAATTAAATCTAGAACGTCACTTTCATTTACTGGAACACCTCTAATTGATGCAATTCGAGATCCAAAATAAGCTTGTATTGGTGTTAAAAGGTAAATATCCGCAAAGGGAATTGGTTGAATCGCTACAATCGCACATGTAGAAGAAGCAATTTTAATTACTTGAGCAACCTTTTCATGATCACTCAAGTCTGTACGCTTTTCAATCTCCGTTATTTCTACCTTTATTTTATTTGTAACAAAACCTCTAAAATCTTTCATATTTTAAATCTCACTAATACATCTATAGATTTCATCAAGCGACCTAAATAAATACAAAAGTTTTCAATTCATCATTAATGACATAACTTAGTCACAAAAAACTGAAGCTCTATTATTGATTATTCTCTGGGGGAGCAATAAAAGGTGGATTTATGCACAGCATAAAAGTTGGTCATAAAATTACTTTAAGTTCTTCCATTTCATTATTGCTTTCTTATCTTCTATTGGCTGATCTTCGCCTCCCTCAAAAAACTCTTCTGTAGAATCATTTAGTTGCCCATTTCTGTTTTTCTTCAAATATTTAAAATACCTAATACCCGTACCGGGTATTCCAATGGATGTCCACCGTCTTCCACTAGGGGAAACACCAACACGGATACCACCGAAACCCCACGACCAACCTACTCCTCTATTCGAGAGGTTAGCATTTATACCCCGAAAAACTTTAATGCGGTTATACCAGCGCCATGCCACTAAAATTCTCCTTGATAAAACCTTGAGAGACAGCTTCTGAGTCAGAGCCTCTAAACCAACATTCTTCATTTCTTATAGGGTCTACAACCAACCCTAAACTATAATTATGGAAAAAAAAATCTTTCTGGGTTTTACGATCAGTTCCACTAAAAAATGCGCCTAAATTTGGATGGCTATGATACCACCCAACCACAAATGTATTGTTGTCACAATATTCATTAGCTCTCTGCCAAATATTTGGATTCATACTTAGTGAAACTGAAGTTGAATCAAAATCAGAACTAGCAAAAGCATCAACAATCCTAATAGCCACAATGGACGAATTCAAATCAATAGAACTGATTACATTGCCTATTAACAAACCTCCAAGCTCAACTTTCTGAGAACTTAAATGTTGATAAATTTTATTTCTCACATTGTCATTTATGACAATAAATGGCGAGAATTTTGTGATGCTCAATATTTTTAGAACATCAAATGCCGACCAGCCTTTAACCAAACCTTCAAATGGCACTACGGAAATATCTGATTCAACGTTATTCCATTTCATGTTTCGACATAAAATTTATTTTTACATTTTGGGCACGAAATATTACCTTTACTACCCTTTTTAACTCGTAGTGACCCTCTGCACTCAGGACAATTTATTACAATTCGTTCATCAATATTTTTCCAAGAGACCTTACCTTTTGGCGTCTCTTTAATACTTAACTTATCTGTTGGAAATGCTTCAGGATACTTTCTTAAGGCTGACCTATACCAACTAAGAGCAGTGCCATTGGCGGGAGAATCTTCATTTAAAATCGTCTCATCAAACGTTATAATTTGTATTATTCGTTTAACGAGTAAATCAAGACCTTGTGTGGGCAACCATTTTGTTCCTAAACAAATTTTACCCGAGGTATACACATTAGGATGAAAAATTGGTGAGGTAATCGTTGCTGTTGGCTCAACAAATGGATAGCGACTTACTAACTCGATTTTAACTAACGTTTTATCTTGAACTTGGTCAGGGTATTTATTAGATGGAGCAGTCGGATAATTAATCTCAACAATAATTTTATTTATTGGGTTACCACTTGTACTCTTAATTGTTATTCGATTACCAATGGTTCTAGATAACTCATTTATCTTACGAATATCTTGCGTTATACGCTCCGAAACTGCACTCATTTTTAGCCTGCCACCAATACTGGTTGAACTTCTAAAACGTCACCATCCTTTACTCCTGAATCGCTTAATGTTGTATTAGGAGTTATAGTTTTCCCTGATGAGGTATTAACAAGACTATAGTCTGTATCAGTTGGCAATGACCAATTATCAACTGATGCTTGTATTACATCCGCTGCAGTACTACCAGAATCTAGCGCCACTTCTGCTTTTCTTGTTTGATCTGCAGTGCGAATAATTAAATTAACTTCCGACATAGTTAGTGCTCCATTTCAATAATAGTTGATAAATTATTTGTATCGTACCTAATAAATTTACAAGGAAACTTGCGCCCCATAAACTTTTCCGTTATTTCTGAAAATGTAAAACCATCTTTAATAACAACAACTACAGAATTATTACCACACTTGTTACAAACAGTTATGGTTGAATCATGATTAGAGGCTTTTGCAAAGACAAGCTCCTCATTTGAGTCACATTCGATACACTTATACGATACAAGCAGCGGATCACTCGTTATAAAGTGATCATCTGCATCCAGAAGTAATCCAAGTTCATTGCCAATAACCGGGTTTGCCTGAATAATCGATATGTTCTTAGCCAATGAAGAACAAGCAGGACATGTATCGCTTGGCTCTAAATCACTTAAAGTTGAACTCCCTGTAAATGAGTCAATCAAAATCCTTTTTGAATTCTTTAATGGATCACCATTAATAAGCTTTAATGCATTCGAAACAGCTAACGAACCTGTAAGACTAGAAGTAATAATTGTCGTTGGTATTTTCTTCTCAATATATGATATTTTTTTCAACCAACCACATGAGTATCGTTGTTGTATACGTTCATATGCTGAATTAGGCAGGTTACATTCATAACAAGCAATGGAATCATTTGATGCATATGGAAATATTTCAACTTGCCCATATTTACTATCAATTCCAGTATTAATTAAATTCACCTGAGCAATCAAACAAAGTTGATTCAATTTTATTCTAGCTTCAAAATTATCGACACAACAAAAAATACAATCGTAAGATCTAGCGTCCATAATTGACAAACTATCCCAGAAGTCGCCAAAAAATGACCTTACATTTATATTAGGGTCAAGCTCCTTTACTCTTTTCTCAGCAACTTCTGCTTTACCATGTCCTATATCACTTTCCCTGAAGAGCACACTTTTTGTAAGATTATGTGCTTCAATAGAATCAAAATCGAATAAATCAATATTACCAACCCCTAGTAACGCAAGATTTTTGGCAACCTCATTGCCTACAGCTCCACACCCAATAACTGCAAACTTTGATTGTTGTATTTTTTCCTGAGAAAACCAATCAATAAGAGAATGTCGCTGATAACGCTCTGTTGTCATAAATTATCCTGTGAAATTGTTTTATTGGCTTTCTTCTCAGATTTTATCTGATCAATAGCTTGGTTCAATAACTTCACAACCTCCTCGCCATATTCGCTCATAAAATCATCTGTCCTATCTGGGTGATATAAACGAATCATACGAGAGTATGCTTGTTTAGACTCATCAAGTGTTGCGCTACTATCCAAGCCTAATCGTTCATAAGAAGATAGAGCCCTTAATTGCTCTATACGGTCAGTATATTTATTATTTATTTCCTTCCATTTCATTATTTGACATCCTACTTCATTGCTATTTTGCACTCAAAAGCATAGATTTCTCCGACACAACAATTTGATATCCAAACCTTTCATGCTTAATAAGTAACCCACGGACCGTAATAGTTTTTCCTGCTAATGTGTTTATATATGGCTTACCTCCAACTTTACGAACCGCATCTCTAAAAAACACCAATTTAAAACCTTTAGCCCATGATTTATTCTCAAACATAACGGCATAGTCATTGCCTCGGCGACTTTCTAAAACACTTTTCACCTGTCCTTCAAAGGTAACAACAGAACCCACAAATTTATGATAATTCAACAATGTAATAACATTAGGGGTGTAATCTTTAGCTCTATCAGTCTTAACACTAACCGTAAATGCAACTATTTTTATCGATTGGCAGGAAACACATTTAGCATCATTAACTTCACGTAATACTTGCAAACTTTCTGCATGGTAAAAAACCATACAAGATTGACACTGATGTAATCCAAGTTTTTTATCAAGTGGGGCACCAGTGAATGCATCATGCAAACCATCAAGATTTACAGGTGTAAATGAGCTTGCAGAACTACTTGATGATGAATCTCTGAACTTAATATTAGATGATGGTCGTGCGCCCGCAGATGGACGAAAGGTTTGTGTGTTTGGCTTCCTTCTAGGCGGTGGAGGCGGTGGAGAACGATCACTAGAAAAATAACTAATCGCCCAAAAAAGAACCACTATAACGACAATAACTTCCATATTAGAGATCTACATAATTAAAAAATAACTACTTATCATGATCACTGTTTTTGGCGGAATATAAAAACCATGACAGTAAAATAGACATTATAAACACTCTTGGAATAGCTGCTGCAATACAATATGCAGCAAAACATGCTCCATAAAAAAGTTGATTTATAACTAATACCACCAAAAATGTGGTGATAAAAATCTTTAACTTCTCATTAATATCCATTAGGTCTTTATACTTAATAATCCATTTTTTATATCATAAGTAACCTAAAGTCTACCAGAATTATTTCATTCATAATCTATCAATTGACACTTTACAAAAAATCTAAGAAGGTAACAATAGTTAGCAAGAACATGGGGAGCCATGAAGAACAAAGTATTCTTAACAAGCGTATACACATAGACAAACCATGGATAAAAGTCCTACAAAAGAAGCGTATCAAATAGCAGAGCACCATCGAGCAAAATTAGAACTCGAGTCACCGTTCACCAAGCCTCAACTAAAGAATTCATACAGGAAACTCATCCGGAAATGGCATCCAGATCGGTATATCTCCGAGCCACAGGCTCATGCTAATGCCACAGAAAAAGCAAAATACATAAATGTCGCCTATGAGTTTCTTTCGGAGTTTCTGGAAAAATTCGATGATGTATATCGGGCGCCACCCTCAGCACCTCCTCAGTCTTGGGCATGGCAGGATATCCAACCAAAACGTACTTATGAGGGGAAAACTTATACGGCTGGCTTTCCAGATTCGTCCGTTACGGAAATATTTTTTAAATCGTCCCACATTGTCTCTACTGGGTACAACTACGTAAATCAAATCTTATACATTAAGTTCTCAGGCAATACCATTTACAGATACTTCGGTGTACCTGAGAAAGTCTTTGAGGATTTTCTAAGCGCATCATCACATGGAAAATTCGGGCACCAGAATATATACAAAAGCTATAGGCAAGAGCGATGCTAGTTATGTCAACCGGCTTTCGATTAGCTATTAAATATATCCTAAACAATCATTAATTACTGATAAGCAGTGGTATATGTAGGTGTGTATCAAAATGAGGTACGCTAATAGGTTAAAAAACAGCTTTTGTGACTCAAAATAGAATACGGTAATCACTTGTTAATCAATTAGCGTCTCAAAATAGGTGACGCTATTCCCTTTTGCGTACTACATTTTGATACGGTTAACTTATTTTTATTGTCCCATTTTTTCCACTCATTTGATGGTGCCTTCGTATATCTTTCCCAAGTGTATGGCATCCAAGTTAGTCGCCACTCCCTGGCGCGACTACCATTTTTACTATGAAAAACTGACTCGTTTTCACAAATAATGAACCCACGTTCTTCTAACTCCTGAAAAGCTTTGGCTGCTGTATTCTGTGCGCAGCCTATTTTCTTAGCAGCCTCTCTGACGCCATAACCCACTGGTCTATCGGGTCGCCACTGAGAGTGCTA
>Ga0209494_1000535_pt1 | contig 16858 bp, 13 predicted proteins | sample EN1Hudseemescosm_FD_184628 | JGI IMG/M metagenome (GOLD analysis project Ga0209494, IMG submission 184628) | Methane-oxidizing microbial communities from mesocosms in the Hudson Canyon - EN1B Hudson Canyon (SPAdes) (version 2) | ecosystem: Environmental > Aquatic > Marine > Cold seeps | place... | reverse complement strand
TGCATCATGTTGCCCGTGCGCTTTTCGACAAGGTCTTCGAGATCAATGCCATCGATCATATCGAGAGGATCTAGCACGTTACCTTTCGACTTCGACATTTTATCGCCGTTCTCGTCACGAATGAGCCCCGTCACGTATACATATTTAAAGGGTACTTGTGGATTACCGTCTTCATCTTTCATGAAGTGCATAGTCATCATGATCATGCGTGCAACCCAAAAGAAGATGATATCGAAACCGGTGACCAATACGTCTGTGGGATGAAACGTCTTCAAGCGCTCCGTGGCTTCAGGCCAACCGAGTGTGCCAAAGGTCCAAAGCGCAGAGGAGAACCATGTATCGAGCACATCCTCATCTTGAGAGAGTGAGATGCTTGCATCGAGGTTATTTTGCTCGCGCACTTCTGCTTCGCTTCGTCCGACGTAAACATTGCCTTCGTTATCGTACCAGGCAGGTATGCGGTGGCCCCACCAAAGTTGGCGTGATATACACCAATCTTGAATATCGCGCATCCACGAGAAGTACATGTTTTCATATTGCTTTGGTACAAATTGAATGTCGCCATCTTCGACAGCCTTGATGGCAGGCTCAGCAAGCGGGGCGGCGCGTACAAACCATTGATCCGTTAACAGTGGCTCGATGACGACGCCAGATCGGTCACCGTAAGGGGCAACCAGATCATGATCTTTCACGCCCTCAAACAATCCAAGTGCCTCGAATTTAGCGATGATGGCCTTGCGCGCCTCAAAACGGTCTAGACCCACAAATTCCTCTGGCAATGCGGTATCGAAAGCATCGCAGGGTACGCCATTCGTGTCATACACTTCTGCTTGTCGCAAAATCGCGGCGTTACGATCAAATATGTTGATCATGGCGAGATTGCAGCGTTTACCGACGAGGTTATCGTTAAAGTCATGCGCGGGGGTGATTTTTACGCAACCTGTACCTTTTTCCATATCGGCGTGTTCATCGCCAACGATCGGAATTAAACGTCCGACGAGTGGCAGCTCAATATGTTGACCAATTAAATTTTTATAGCGCGGGTCGGCGGCATTTACCGCAACCCCTGTGTCGCCTAGCATTGTTTCTGGACGTGTTGTTGCGACCACTAAATAATCGAGGCCTTCTGCAGTTTTTACGCCATTTGCAAGAGGATAGCGTAGCTGCCACATGTGTCCTTTTTTGTCTCTATTTTCAACTTCTAGATCCGAGATCGCGGTGTGAAGCTTAGGATCCCAGTTAACAAGGCGTTTGCCGCGGTAAATAAGATCATCTTTGTATAGCCGAACAAACACCTCTTGTACCGCTTTGTAGAAGCCGTCATCCATCGTGAAACGTTCGTGATCCCAGTCAACTGAGGCGCCAAGGCGACGTAACTGGCGAGTAATAGTGTCACCCGATTGTTCTTTCCATTCCCATATTTTATCCAAAAATGCATCGCGGCCGAGGTCATGGCGCGTTTTGTTTTCTTCGGCTCCGAGTTTTCGTTCAACAACCATTTGTGTTGCGATGCCTGCATGGTCTGTACCAACCTGCCACAGTGTATTGTTGCCTTTCATACGATGATAGCGGGTGAGGGCGTCCATAATGCTATCTTGAAATGCATGGCCCATGTGCAAGCTGCCTGTCACATTAGGCGGCGGGATCATGATGCTATATGACGAGCCTTTGCCAGACGGGCGAAAGTAGCCTTTTTCTTCCCAAGTGTTATACCAGGACTGTTCGATCTCATTGGGTTGGTAGGTCTTTTCCATAGTAGTGTTCGCTGACTCGATAAATCGTATAAAAAGATGCGGCGCATTATACATGGCCCTGACACGCGCTTCGATAGTCAGGAATGAGAATTTTGGCGGTCTTGCTAAGAATTATGCTTTATGACGAAGATCATGCAGGTTCACATGCTGTTCTTGTTGTTTGAGTACCCGATATAAATTACGTGCCTCGGCCAGCATGTCGGACGCATTAGCGACAAGAATGAGCGCTCGCTGTCCCGCTTTAGGCGGCGTAAATGAGCGTGCCGAAAGATGAATACGCGCCAGTTGCTGGTTTGTTTTCGATGATTCGTTCGTCTCTTTTAATGGCTCGTTATCGCCTGAAAAACTAATTGTTATTTCTTTAGGATGGGCTGGGTCTGATTTTAACCTGTGGGGCAGGAAGCTGGTTTGATTTTGAGCCCAAAGAGCTTGATCGATCGCGCTGCATTGGTACTCATCATCAACTAGCATTTCTACGTGACAGTCACTGCCATACGCTTTTTCAGCGAGTTTGCAGGCAAACTCGCTAATATCCGAAAAACTATGACCGTTTAATAAATAGAGGTCGATTTGTGCCATGTTAACTTGCATGTTTGAGCAGATAATTAAGGAGCAGTGGCACCGGCCGACCGGTTGCGCCCTTGTTCATGCCGCCAGATACCCATGCGGTGCCCGCGATGTCGAGGTGTGCCCATGGAAATTGTTTGGCGAAGCGCGCAAGGAAGCAAGCAGCGGTAATCGTCCCGGCTCCTTTACCACCAATATTTTGCATGTCTGCGAATGGACTATTAATTTGCTCATCGTATTCGGGACCAATCGGTAGTTGCCAGGCCTGATCGCCTGCTTGTTTGCCGGCAGTTAAAAGTAGGTTTGCAAGCTCATCATTGTTGCTCATTAACCCTGAACGATGATGACCCAGCGCAACAATGCAGGCGCCGGTAAGTGTTGCAATATCAACGACTGAGGCGGGTTTGAATCGTTCTATATAAGTGAGGGCATCGCAAAGCACTAATCGCCCTTCCGCATCCGTATTTAAAATTTCGACTGTTTGGCCAGAGGCGGTTGTTACAATGTCTCCGGGTTTTGATGCATTGCCTGCTGGCATGTTTTCCGCGGCTGCAATCACGCCGATAATGTTCTTATTAGGTTTAAGTTCGGCAATGGCGGTCATAACACCGATCACGCTGGCGGCCCCGCACATATCATATTTCATCTCGTCCATCTGCGCGCCAGGCTTTAAGCTGATACCGCCTGTGTCGAAGGTGATACCTTTGCCGAGTAGCACATGTGGGGCGTCGTTTTTCTTTCCGCCTTTGTAATCGATGATGATTAGTTTGCCAGGCTCTATGCTGCCTTTACTCACTGACAGAAACGCACCCATGTCGAGTTTTTGCATATCTTTTTCTTCGAGCACTTTGAGGCTCATTTCTTTATTTGCCGCAACTAAGGCTTTTGCTTCTGAAGCAAGATAAGTAGGGGTACAAACATTGCCTGGTTCATTGCCTAGATCTCGTGCTTTGCTCATCCCCATACTCAACGCTTGGCCGTGTTCTAGGCCTTGCTTGCATGCATTTTGGCTCGCTTTGTTTGTTTGAATGCTCAGCTGCGAGAGCGTAGACGTGTTCTTGGTGCTTTTATATTTGTCAAAGCTATAGCGTTTACTGGCAACCGCCTGAAGAAACACACTGGTTGTATCCGTTTCACTTTGTGCGCAGGCTTGTAATTGCAGGTCGATATTCGCAAAAACTGCCGTTTTGATGTTGTTTTGCTTCAGTAAATCAGCTGTTTTGTTGGCGGCTTTCTGAAAGGTGCTCAGTGAGAGGTCGTCTTTTTTACCGAGCCCCATGAGAATAATATTTTTAAAATTTGCGTTTTGCAGGGTGCTTAGTGAAGCGACGCCTGCGTTGCCTTTGAAGTCAATTTGTTTAATGAGCGTTTTTAACGCGCCATTTAACGCGCTATCGAGTTCCTGTTCGTTTTCACTAAAGTGGCTATTCTCAAAAACGGGTAGGCATACACAATCAGCTTTAATTACGCTTAACTTGCGGACTGTTGTGTTGTATTTCATTATTCTCACCATTTAGACTGTTTCAGTTAGAGTAGTGGGAGTGTAAGTGACCAAGGCATGTTTACTCAATCCCTCTTTCTGCTTATCTGCATACTACGGAGCTCTTTGAGTTTTGATCGTTTTTAATTATTTATGCCGGCAAGTGTTTGCGGCGATGGCTTCAGTTACGTTTGTGTTGCTGCTTATTTTCATGAGCGGCCGTTTTATAAAGTATTTGTCTCAAGCTGCTAATGGCAGTATTTCCCCAGATATTTTATTGGCGGTAATGGCGTTTCGCTTGCCCGGATTTCTTGAATTAATTTTGCCGCTTGGTTTTTTTATGGGGATCATGTTGGCATATGGTCGTATGTATTTAGAAAGTGAGATGACGGTGCTACATGCTTGTGGCATGAGTCAGAATCGTTTGTTGGGTTACAGCCTGGTCATGGGGGTTGCGGTTTCTGCTATGGTCGCCGTGATGAGCTTGTATTTGTCGCCATATGGTATGCAACGTGTAGAAAGCTTGTTTGTTGAGCAGTCGCAACGTACCGCTTTTGAAATGCTTGCACCGGGGCGGTTTCAATCGATTGGCTCGAATAACCGCGTTACGTACGCTGGCGGTTTGAGCGAAGACAAACGAGTGATGTACGACGTGTTTATTTCTGAAGGTGGTCGCGATGAGAACTCAGTAAATCTGTTGTATGCAAAAAAAGGTGTGCAGACGGTTGATCCAAACACTGGTGAGCGTTTTTTAGTGTTGCACAATGGTCGACGTTATGAGGGTGTACCGGGGCAAGCAGATTTTAAACAATTGGCCTTTGGCTCCTACGGTATTTTGATTTCTCGGTCTGATTCAGAGCAACGTAAAGTAAAGGAAGAAGCTATTTTGACCAATAGTCTGCTGACTTCCGACGACCCTGAGTTAGTATCCGTTTTATATTGGCGATTCTCTATTATATTGCTGGTACCGATTGTAACCTTAATCGCCGTTGCTGTTTGTAAGGTAAACCCTCGGCAAGGGCGCTACGTGCACCTGCTACCCGCCATGTTGTTGTATGTTGTGTATCTTGGGCTGTTAATTGTCGCAAAGAAAAAAGTGGCAGAATCGGGCCTGTCCCCTGTATTGGCAATGGGTACGATTCACGCTGTGTTTCTTTTTATTGGTATTGGTCTCTTAAAGCGAGAGTCCGTCGTTATGCTGATCCAGAAGCCGGTTAATAAAGCGGCGCTGTCGAGAGGCGATAATGCGTAGATTAGATCGCTATATTGTTTCAACCGTCGCTTCGGCCATTATTCTAGTAATGATTGTTGTGCTGAGTTTAGATTTAGTTTTTGGTTTTGTCGCAGAAATTGAGGACATTAAAGGCAATTATCAGGTCGTCGACGCGTTGATTTATATCTTTATGACGTTGCCACGGCGTATTTATGATTATCTGCCGCTTGGTGCTTTCATGGGCTGTTTGATCGGCCTCGGTGCGTTAGCTAAAAATAGTGAGTTGACGGTTATCCGAGCTGCCGGGGTTTCAATATTCAGAATTGCATGGGCGGCGATGAAGCCCACGTTTATTGTTGTGTTAATGAGTTTGGCGTTAGGTGAATTTGTCGCGCCGTTAACTGAAAAGATTGCGCAGAGCCAGAAGGCTCTCAAGCGTGGTGCTGAGTCCGGTATGGTGGTTGGCTCGGGTTTGTGGCACAAAGAAGGCGACAGCTTCGTCCACATTAACGCTGTCGAGCCAAATGGCGCGCTTTACGGGGTATCTATCAACTACTACGACGATTCCCAGATTTTACAACGCAGTGTCTTTGCAAAGCGCGCGATTTATGAACGCCAGCGCTGGCAATTAATCGACGTCGAAGAATCCCGCTTTGCTGGCGAGGGAGTAAGCATAGTTAAAGAGCGAGTAGCCAGTTGGTCTACAGCGCTGACGCCAGAACTGCTCAATATTCTGGTTGTGAAACCAGACAATTTGTCCATTTCGGGGCTTCACAAGTACGTCTTATATTTGTCAGATCTAGGGTTGAGTTCCGGCATATATGAGCTGGCTTTTTGGAAAAAAACTCTGCAACCATTTTCCACTGTTGCCCTTGTCTTTGTGGCGGTGTCCTTCGTGTTTGGGCCGATGAGAAGCGTAGCCATAGGCAGTCGGGTGTTTGCCGGTCTATTGGTTGGTTTATCGTTTAAATACGTGCAAGATTTGCTTGGCCCGTCGAGTCTTGTTTTTGGTTTTGAACCCGTATTCGCAAGCTTAACGCCGTCGCTGATTTGTGTGGTTATTGGTCTCTATTTATCGAGACGCGCTGGGTAGGCGAATCGACAAAGTGTTCCGCGATTTTCGAGGCAATGTTGCAGAATGTTAACTCGGTTACACTTTTTAACATACGGCTTGAATACCTGCACTTGTTCAGATAACCTTGGGTACATATATGTGCGTTCTTTATCTAAGGTTTTTGCAAGCGTCCGGACAATGACATTGCGCAGAAAACCTTTAAAATGCTGAGAACATGCGAAGACAATTAGGAGAATAAAAATATGAAAACTCTACGGAGACTAGCTCTTGCTTCGGCCGTTTCAGCTGTTGCATGCGGTGCTCACGCAGAACTCCAGTTGCTTGACGACGATTCAATGCAAGACGTTACAGGTCAAGCAGGTCTTACGATTGATGTTGAATCTCGTTGGGAAATTGGTGAATTTGCTTACCAGGACGCAGGCTTCTTGCTTATACAAGGGCTACGTATGGGCGGTAAAGATTTAAATGATGCAGCATCTGCCGATTATTTTATGGACAACCTTAGGTTGGAAGTCGATATAGCAGGTGATGGGTCTACGCCTGACGACAATGTTTTGGCCTATGGCTTTTCGAACATGAGAGACATTGCCCAACTATATGTCGATGCAGGAAACGGCGATGCGGTGTTTGCCGATGTAGCGTCCGGAATAGACTCAACTCGGAATAATCTTGCGATTGATGATGTTAAAACCTACGACGACGGCGACTTAGTTATCCATTTTGACTTTACAGATGGCTGGCAGAAGTCTACAGAAGGTAGCTATGTTGCGTATGAAGCGGCTGGGCGATTCGCTACGGATAACTATGCTGATGCAGAAATAATGTTTGAGCACGCTGTAGATTTCCGATTTGAAATTGATGCGATTGGTATCGCAAGTAGCGACTATACCGTGGGTAGCGCCGGCCTAGATATTGATTCTAATCATTCGACTGGGCTACAGGAGGGCGAAGTTGGTACCACGACGTTGATTAGTCAATTAGGAATTCAGGGTTATCTTGGGCCTGAAGATTTGCACATTGAGAACAACGGTAACGGTTTTGGTGCTGATGGGTCAGGTTTAGGTGGTGCTACGGGCACGGGCAATGCAGATTCTAAGATTATCTGGTCAACTTATTTCATGATCACTGACTTAGATGTCTATATCGACATTGCTGGTGTCCAAATTACCGATATGGAAATACACAACAAGCGTGGTGATAGGTCTGGATTAGATGGCACTTCTTCGTTTGATTTTGCCCACTCTATTCGGGAAATCTACGCAGTCAAGGATACTGTTTTGGACGTAGGTGGCAAAAACGGTGGTGGTAACAATACCAACTCTGATAACTATATTGACGGTATCGCTATCAATACGCGCTTCAAAGGTGATATAGACATTGGAGCTATTTCTTTCGGTGATACTGACGTCTCAATTGGTTCGATTTACCTAACTGATCTTTATTCTGATACGCGCTGGACAATTTCTGCGCACTAATACAGTTTCAAAGGTTGCAAAAGCCCGCATTATTGCGGGCTTTTTTGTATATGTTATTTATTTGTAGGGCGTCGAGGGCAATAAATGTTAGATGCGGCTGTGTTCTTAAATGCGTTTACCGCTCTTTTTGTCATTATTGATCCAATTGGCGCCGCATTGATATTTCACTCGCTAAACCCCGCTCATGAGTTCAAATACCGAATAATCGTCGCATTGAAAGTGTTTTGTTTCTCTCTTCTCTTGCTGATCGGTTTTGGCGTATATGGAAAGGAGCTGTTAGCGCAGTTGGGTATTTCTATTGCTGCGTTACGTATTGCTGGAGGTATACTCTTGTTTTATACCGCGTTTCATATGATTACTAGAGAGCTGCGTTTCGACCTTGATTCTGGCCGTGGTGATATTTCTGTTTTTCCAATGTCTATTCCGCTCGTGGCTGGGCCGGGTTCTTTGACGGTTTGTATCTTATTGTTTTCATCGTCCTCGCCAGCAAATACACAGATAAGCGTTGCATTGGCGGTAATCGCCGTGTGTGCATTATGTTTTGTATTGATGCTGGCCTCGCCATTGGTGAAACGATTGGTCGGGCGATCAGGGGACGAGATTCTTAGGCGCTTCCTGGGAGTATTGTTAGCCGCATTAGCGATTCAGTTTATTATGGATGGTGTTTCGGGTTTCGGTTTGCAGGGATAACGTGTTTGCTGCGCCTCAGCCGACTTGCTTAATTCACTTTTGAAATGGCTGTTTTATGAGCGCGGCCAGTGATGTGCACTGCTGCTCACTCAAATCTTTTACACCCAAAGGATAGTTGTCCCGATTGCGTTTATCATTTTCACTGCTTTGCTCTCTGAAGCTGTTGAAGAGTCTGTCCCATAAAGACACACTAAAACCAAAGTTTTGGTTACTGTCTTCGAGCTGTTGTGAGTGATGGATTCTATGTATATCCGGCGTGATAAGAATTAGCCGTAAACTCGCTTCTGTTTTCAGTGGTATACGTAAATTTGAGTGGTTGAAAATTGCGCAAGTGCTAAGCAATACTTCGAACGCAATAACCGCGGCAACTGGGCAGCCAAGTGACATTACGACGCTCGATTTTATAAGCATTGACAGCAGAATTTCAATCGTATGAAAGCGCAAAGCGCTTGTACTATCGAGCTGCTGATCACTGTGATGTACCCGATGGAATTTCCATAAAATCGGTAATGCGTGGAACAGTCGATGTTGCCAATAAATGATAAAATCTAAGCAAATTACGGCCCCGATAATAGTAGCAGCGTTCGGAAGCTCATTGAAAAAATCAAGATTGAGCAGGCCAACTTCATGCGTGGTCGCAAACAGCGCAGCTTGTGTCGCTAGCAAGAAACTAAAAAGTCGTAAAATAATGGTATTGATTAAGCTTAGTGAAATGTTATTGATGCGGCGTTTACTGAAAAAGTGGTCTGCTTTTCGTTTTGGGTAACAACTTTCTAGGATTAAAAAGAGCGAAAGAACGCCGAGAAATAAGACAAGTCTAACGCCACCTTCTCCAATGGAGGCGCTGAGTATATGTAAAGCGTTTTCTAGCATTCAGCACCTCTATATCTTCAGCGCGTTTAATCAACCGTAGGCAGGTTGCCATTTTTCAGGAAGCGAGTAGTAGAGTATACGTTTCACTACTTCAAAATACTGCTTACTAAATCTTCCTGTATTGTATGGGATGTCATATGTCGAGCATAGTTCCGCTATTTTGGGAGAAAGTTGTCGATAGTAAGAGGATGGTACGTCCGGAAAAAGATGATGTTCAATTTGGCAGCTTAAATGTCCGCTCATGATGTGAAAGAACTTTCCGCCGCTGATGTTAGAGGAACCTAATATCTGACGGTAATACCAATCACCCCTTGTTTCGTTTTTTATACTGTCTTCGCTAAACGTATGTGCACCCTCTGTAAAATGGCCACAAAAAATAATAGTTCCCGTCCAGATGTTGCGAATTACATTAGCGATAACGTTGCAGATTAGAATTTGTAACGCAACGGGCCAGCAAATAAGCGGGAAAAATACATAATCTTTAAACAATTGTTTACCGGCTTTGCCGAAGAAGTCTTTTTTGAGTTGCTGGTCGCTTATCGGCAGGTTGCTATCTTCTTTTTTCTTGCCAAAAAACACGCGCTCACCCGCAAGTTCATGATAAGCAACGCCCCACTCAAATAATGCACTCAGGTTTATAAATGTAAAAAATTGCCAGAGATTTTTGGGTTTCCAGGGAAGATCATTGCTCAGGCGGAGCAGTCCGTAACCGAAATCTCGATCTTTCCCAAGGACATTCGTGTAAGTGTGATGTTCATGGTTATGATAACGCTTCCAAGATTCATTGTGGCCTGCGTTATCCCAATCAAAAACCCGTGAATTTATAGTCGGATGGTTCATCCAGTCATATTGCCCATGCATGACATTGTGTCCGATCTCCATGTTGTCTAAAATTTTAGAACTACTCAGCAGCAGTATACCAAGGGCAGCAATTAGCCATGCGAGTGTCCCACTAAAGGCGAGAAAGGCGATTGCAATCGCTATCCGTCCACAGAGATCTAGAGAGCGCTGAATGGCAATGAGTCGAATTATATAGCGCGCATCTTTTTCGCCTAGTTGATCGATTACCGTATTTCGCAAGTTATCGAGTTCTGCAGCGAACTTCGAAAGTTGATCCTTATTCGGGGTATTCATTGTGTCCTCCATGTGTCTATATATCCAAGCTAAGGTCTTCAATGGCTTGGCTAATGCAAAGTTGTATATCTTCGGGGCCGTTGTCTGAAACCTTCCCCGTTTTAAGATTTAGAACACGGCCGGAGTTCTTGCGGCAAATGCATTGATGACAAGCGCCAATACGGCATCCGAAATTTGGTGTTAAACCTTCATTCTCTGCGCTGATAAGTAAGCTCGTGTTTGCGGGTGAATTGAAACTTGAATTAGAGCGAGTAAGAAACACCGTATGGGCACTCATCGCGTTGTCTTCTGCCGGAATTGGTTTATGTTGAGCAGTAATTGGAAGACCAAAATGTTCATGAAATATTTGCGATCGATCGGCACCTTGATCCAAGAGTGCCTGAGATGCTGTTTCGATTAAATTACCGGGTCCGCATAAAAAAAAGTTACACCGTTTGGTCGATGTTGGATTGTCATGCGTCAAATGTTCGAGAGCAAAATGTCCTGTTTGCTTTGTAGGCATTACTTTAAAAGAAAGTCCTTTCGCATGCAGTGCTGAAAGCCTTTCTTTGAATGGGTAATGCTCTCCGTCTTTTACATAGTAAAGAAGTAGGCATTGGCTAATCAAGTTGTAGAACGCCGCTTCTTCCAACATTGCTAGTATGGGTGTAATGCCTGAGCCCGCCGCAATAAACACACTTTTTTCTTTTGCCGGATGCAAAGGTAAGGTGAAGTTACCGTTTGGTTTGTTTACGTGAACGGCCTTGCTGCCTACTGTTTGTTCATTTAATAGTGGGGTTAGCGCCCCGTTGGCATTTACTTTAAAACTTACCTCAATATAGCCAAATTCTTTACTTTGTTGAGCCGAGCTTGAAATGCTAAACGTACGGCAAATGCGTTTACCTTTGCTTTCTAGTCCCAGCTCAATATGCTGACCAGCCTTTAGGTGCCTTAGAATTGATGCGTTTTTTAAATGTAAGCGTAGCGTTGTGATACCTCCACCCTCACTGCGTACATCTGTAACAATAGTTTGCTTCATTCCTATCCGGAATGAAGTGGGTAATGCCTCCATAATTGGGTAAATATAAGTATCGTTTAAACCTTTAAATAGAGGTAATTTCTCATTTAGGGATGATAGGTTCATTGTATTTTCCTCAATTTTTTTCAGAGTACACATGTTTACTGAAATTGTCCAACATTTGATCGAAAGCAGAGAAAAATACTCGTGGTTAAAGCGTATTAACCTTCTAAAACTAGTAAGAGGGCAATGCATAATTTCAAAACTATGGTGCTCAATAAAAAAGCGTGGACACTCGCGTCTGATAACTTATGATTACACCTGTTGTACTAAGAATGCAGATAAAATTCTTATAAGAAGCTGAGGGGGCATAGATGGGGTTTGATGTGTTAATGAAAGACATTGAGACGCAAATAGAGTCTCTATTGCAGGCCAAAGCTACAGGCGATTTAGAGTGCGTAACAAAGACTGACTTAGTGATAAATGAAACGCTAAGAAAGTTATCGAACGTCGTGATGGCTGATCATGAACGTGCTCTGCACAGGCAAGCTTTATTGCGGCTACAAGATATATACGAGTCGTTAATGCAAGATGTAATCATTGTTAAAAACTCCTCGGCAACGGAGCTAAAGTCTATTCAGATCGGACAAAAAGGTATTGCAAGTTACCAGCGCTCAACAAAATATTGATTACGCTTTCTTACTTTTGAGTGACAAAAAAACGTAGTGCTTGTTGTCTAAGCGTTATTTTCTATTTTTTGTGTCACTTTATTGACTAATAAGTGGCGAAAGTCTTTAATTGCTTAACGTTTAAAGTTCGATCAACCCTTTGTGCATCTAGATCGTTTTGCACGCTTTATCTCCAAAAGTCCACATAAGGCCTTCTATACGGCTGGCCTTATGCGCTGCTTACGGTTTATCGAAAATGATAATACAAAGAAGGCTTTTTAATGGCTCAAGAAACGAAAGTGTTGGTCATCCATGATGATCAAGAAGTACTTCGTGATATCACTGTTATTCTAAATTTTCTCGGCGAAACTACGCTGACCTCCGCTTTAGAAGCAAACATGTCACTCCCCGTTCAATCTACTAGTGATGAGCAGGCGCCTGTCGGTGTCGTCGTGATTGGTAGTCAAGATCAAGCGTTGACCAGTCATATTGAAGAGCTTCATTCATGGGATGAGTCGGTACCGTTTTTAGCGTTGGGTAATGTGAATATCGACGGGTTAGACGAGACGCTTCGCAAAAAAGTGATTGCTACGATCGATTATCCACTTGATTACAATAAAACACTCGATAGTTTGTATCGGGCACAGGTGTATCGCGAACAATACAGCGCGCGTCTGCAGCGTGGAAAACAACGTCAAGTTGAGCTGTTTAGAAGTTTAGTCGGCACCAGTCGCGGCGTGCAGGACGTGCGCGCTCTTATGGGACAGGTTGCAGACAAAGATGTGAGTGTTTTGATTACTGGTCAATCAGGTACCGGTAAAGAAGTTGTTGCGCGTAATCTGCATTATAATTCGCATCGTCGCAGTAAGCCCTTTGTCCCGGTCAACTGTGGTGCAATTCCAGCAGAGCTCCTTGAAAGCGAGTTGTTTGGTCACGAGAAGGGCGCCTTCACCGGAGCAATTACAGCGCGGTCAGGGCGTTTTGAATTGGCCGAAGGGGGAACGTTATTCTTAGACGAAATTGGTGATATGCCGCTCAGTATGCAAGTAAAGATTTTACGTGTTCTACAAGAGAAAACCTATGAGCGTGTCGGCGGTACGAAAACGATTTCAACGGACGTACGTATTATTGCCGCAACCCATAAACATTTAGAAAATATGATTGAAGACGGGACTTTCCGGGAAGACTTGTATTATCGACTGAATGTGTTTCCAATTGAAATGCCGGCGCTTAAAGAGCGCGTGGAAGATATTCCTTTATTGATTAATGAGCTTATTTCTCGCATGGAAAAAGAGAAGCGTGGCTCGATCCGCTTTAATTCTGCTGCGATCCTGAGTTTGTGTCGTCATGAATGGCCGGGAAATGTTAGAGAGTTGGCTAATTTAGTTGAGCGCCTTGCTATTATGTATCCATATGATGTGATCGGAGTTCGTGAGTTACCGCAGAAATATCGTCATGTAGAGCTTGAGGAAGATTTGCCCGAAAACGAAGATTCGACTGTACAGATTGCGCAAGGTTTGGTGGGTATTGATTCGCCAGCTCTGTTGCCCGTTAATGGTATCGATTTAAAAGACTACCTTGCAAATCTAGAGAAAGCCCTAATCCAGCAGGCTTTGGATGAATCATCTGGGGTGGTAGCAAGGGCTGCGGAGCGCTTACGGATACGCCGAACAACCTTGGTCGAAAAAGTGCGTAAATATGGTTTGAATGAATAGTCGCTTTTGAGCGTCAAAAAACTACCGAAAAGGTCTGGAATTATCCAGGCCTTTTTTTTTATGCCAAATTAATGGCATTCTGCCATTTTAATTCGTTATATAAATCTATAAGTAATTGTTTTATATAATAATAATGGAGTTGGATCAAAAACTGCAGTGAGGGTCGAGTCGAAGTCTTCTGTGACGAGAATACTTTGCGTGGATAGCTTCGAAATATGCTGAATGGACAGTTGCATGTTGAAAAGCTGACAGACAAACCCTAGGAATTATGAATGCGTCAGCAAATAAAAACTAAGAATAATCTTGCTTCAGAGTTAAAAGAACCTGTTAAGTATAACGGTCCCACGCCAAGCGTCACCCGCGTGTCTGAGACCGCCGAAGCGTTAGCGACTAAACCTGTGCAGGCGGTCTTTGCAAAAGCCTCGCACAGCGTCCAAGGCAAAGCTGAGGCGACTCCAGATTTAGCACTTGAATTGGTTGATAAACGCGCGTCGATGATCTCGCCCGATCAGGCTCCTACTTTTTCTGATCAACTCTCTGATCCCGCTTCATTATTTTACCAAAATCTCGCAAGTCGTCTTGATGACTTAGAGCAAGAGCTAGAGGATGAGACTGAAGAGAAGCATGCGCAAGTAGCCGCGCGCGAAGCTTTGGCACGACGCCATTCCACTTTGCTTGAGATTCTTCCCGCAGGTGTAGTCATTCTTGATGGGCATGGCTATGTGTGCGAGGCCAATCCCGCGGCAGTTGAGCTCCTAGGTAAGCCGTTAAAAGGTCAGCTTTGGCTCGACGTGATTCAACGAAGTTTCTCTCCGCGCCATGATGATGGGCATGAGGTATCGCTTAAAGACGGTCGCCGTGTCCGGATCGAAACCCGTTCATTGACCAGCGAAACCGGACAATTAGTCTTAATAAGTGACTTGACAGAAACCCGGCAGCTACAAGAGCAGGTTAGCCGCACTGAGCGTTTAGGCTCTTTGGGTAAGATGGTCGCGAGTCTCGCTCATCAAATTCGCACGCCCTTGTCGACGGCGATGCTATATGCAGGTCATCTGAGGCAAAAGAGTCTTAATGACGAGATGCGTTTAGATTGCGCCGATAAACTACTCGCAAGATTGACGCATCTAGAACATCAAATTCGCGATATGTTGATTTTTGCTAAGGGTGAAACACGACTTGCCGAGCAACTTTCGATGCCCGAATTTTTTGAGAGTCTTAAATGCGCGGCCTTACCGATTTTGCAGAAACATAATGTGGATGCGGATTGGCAGAATTCGAGCGAAGGCCAGATACTCTGTAATAAGGAAACCCTCGTGGGGGCCTGTTTAAACCTGATAAATAACAGTGTTGAGGCCTATGAACAGGCAAATATGGGTAATGACCTGCGCTTGAGGTTATCCATAAGTGTTCAAGATCGAGGCAATACCATAGATAATAATGCTGAGCAGCGGTATGCCTGTATCCAAATACTTGATAATGGTCCGGGCATTCCTGAGCCGCTTTGCGCGCAAGTTACGGATGCATTTTTTACAACTAAGCCTCAAGGTACAGGACTTGGTTTGGCCGTCGTTAAGGCTGTCGTGAAAGCGCATCATGGTCAGTTTTCAATTAAATCAAATGTTCAAGGAACAGTTGCAAGTATTGTCTTGCCACTTTTCCAAATTAAATCCCCCTCAGTCGCGCCTAAAAACGTACAGGAGAAGCCCTGATGTCTAAACCATGTGTGCTTATTGTTGAAGATGATCGAGAGTTGCGCGAAGCTTTATGCATGACCTTGCAGATAGCGGGCCTAAATTATATCGAAGCAGACTGTGCAGAAAATGCATTGTTGGTGCTTGAAAAAAAACATATCGATATCGTAGTGAGCGATGTAAATATGCCCGGTATGGACGGGCACCAATTATTATCCCAAGTGCAAACCCGTTTACCGGGCATGCCGATGATGTTGATTACTGCCTATGGGCAAATTCAAAACGCGGTGGATGCCATGCAGTCTGGGGCGTCAGATTACTTAGTAAAGCCTTTTGAGCCGCAAATATTAATCGAATCTATTCAACGGATTGTAGGCGTGAAAGAGCATGCCAAAAGTCAGCAGCCTATTGCTGAAGACCCAAGCACTAAACGATTTTTCCAAGTAGCTAAAAAAGTTGCAGGATCAGAATCAACGGTGATGATTGCGGGCGAGAGCGGGACGGGTAAAGAGGTTTTAGCGCGTTATATTCACAACAATTCGCCGCGTAAAAATAAACCCTTTGTAGCAATTAACTGCGCAGCGATTCCCGAGAATATGCTTGAAGCGATGTTATTTGGACATGAGAAAGGGGCATTTACTGGGGCATACGCGAGTTCTCCCGGCAAGTTTGAACAAGCGGACGGCGGAACGTTGTTGCTTGATGAGATTTCAGAAATGGATCTTGGGCTGCAAGCTAAATTACTTCGTGTGCTTCAAGAGCGAGAAGTTGAGCGTGTTGGCGGTAAGAAGCCAATTCCCGTTGATGTCAGAATTCTGGCAACGACAAACAGAGAGTTAAAAAGTTATGTTGAGGACCGTAAATTTCGCGAGGACTTATATTATCGCCTCAGCGTTTTTCCGATGACATGGAAGCCTCTTCGCCAGCGTAAAAAAGATATCCTGCCTATTGCAAAGCGTTTGCTTGACGAGCATTCAACAAAAATGAAGCGTGGAGAGATGTTGTTAGGGGAGGGCTGTGCGGCGTTACTAGAGAGTTATCATTGGCCAGGGAATGTGCGTGAGTTAGACAATGCCATTCAACGAGCGTTGATTTTAGCAAGTGGGCAGCAAGTCTCGCCTGACGATTTCTTTTTAGATATGAGTCTAGCGCCCTCGATTACCCCATTAACTAATAATGATGTGTCGCCGGCGAATGGTGATGCAGTGCTTGCTGAGTTAAATGGAAGTCAAAAATCAGAAGGTGAGTTTGCGTCGACACAAGCGCCACAGTTTGAAGAAGATAAAAGCGAACTCGGAAAAGATTTAAAGATGCGCGAATACAAAATTATTATTGAAACGTTGCGGCAAGAGAATGGTAAGAAAAAGCTAGTGGCGGAGCGTTTGGGGATAAGCCCTAGAACGTTACGTTATAAATTAGCACAGATGAGAGAGTCTGGCATTGATGTTGCAGCAGAAGTCGCAGCATAGTTAAAACGTCAGAATTTTGTTCTGTCGCCTGTTTCTCTGCTGAATTAGTAATTTGTA
>Ga0209494_1000528_pt1 | contig 16940 bp, 16 predicted proteins | sample EN1Hudseemescosm_FD_184628 | JGI IMG/M metagenome (GOLD analysis project Ga0209494, IMG submission 184628) | Methane-oxidizing microbial communities from mesocosms in the Hudson Canyon - EN1B Hudson Canyon (SPAdes) (version 2) | ecosystem: Environmental > Aquatic > Marine > Cold seeps | place... | reverse complement strand
CTCGGTCAGGTCCTCGATGAGCACCCCACCGCGAGGAGAGGTATGGGAATCAGTGTTCGGCAAGGATCCTCCCGAAGCCGGTGATTTGATCATCGATCCCAGTCGCCCGTAGGGCGTGCCAGAGCGTAGCGACATTGATCGCCAGGACTGGCTTGCCCAACTCGTGTTCGAGCTGTGCCGCTTGGTGGACAAAGGAAAGATTGGTGCCGACCTGAACGATGGCGTCGACGTCGGGGCCATCGAGCGACTCGACGACCGGCGCCAGCATCTTGGGGGTGACCTTGGCGATCGCGGTAGCCGTCGGGCATCGCAAGCCGGTGACGGACGCGACTTCAAATCCGGCTTCGGCGAAGAAGGTGGACACATGCTGGTCGGCGATCGGCTGGTAGGGGCTAAGCACCGAGATCCGCTCGGCGCCAAAAGCCTGGAGCGCATCGCGGCAAGCGCTCGCGCCGGTAGAGACGCCGAGTCCGTTGCTTCGGCGCCGGACCCGGTCCTCGAAGGCGATATTGCCGGCCACACCGCCCCAGAAGGTTTCGGCGCTCATCCCCATCAAGAGATGCGTGGGCTCACAGGTGATGACGTCGCGGATGGCGTTGGTGATCGATTGGCGAATTTCGTCGAGCAGTCTTTCGAACGCGACGTCGCTGTCGAGGCTCGGGTTCTCGATGTACATCCGGCCGGTGTGAAACGTAACGCCCTCGGGTCGAATCATCGCCAGGTCGTGTTCGACGACCGTGTTGGTCGACGGGGCGATCACCGCCATCCGGCCACGCTTGCCCACCACCTGTTTTCCCGCCGCGTCTTCAGCCATCGTCGGGTCCCTTGGCGCTACCGAGCACGACGTCTGAGTTGCCCTCGTTGGTGGCGAAGAGATCGGCGAAGGTTCCACCGCTGTAGAACACATTGCCACTCGAAGAAACCGCAAGCCCGGTGAGATCGTCGACCCCCGGCGAGCCGAACTGGTCAAACGCGACCACGTTGCCATCGGCGTCGAGCCAAACGAGCACACCGTCGCGTTCACCAGATGCACCGCCGAGGTCGCCTTCGGTGCTTCCGGTAGCCACGACCCAACCGGCGACCGCCCGCACCTCGAAGGCCGAGTCGACTCCGGCAGTGCCAAACTGGGTGATGAACCGCTCGTTGCCGTCGGCGTCGAACGACGCTATGAACGCATCACGCAACCCTGCGTTCGGGCCGTCGAGGTCGCCCTCAGTCGATCCGGCGAGCAGGACCCCACCATCGGCGGTCGTACCAACGCCCTGGGGCCAATCGAGTTCTGGCGTACCGAACTGGCGAATCCAGACGACGTCGCCAGACGGATTCATGCGAACGACAAAGGCGTCCTTTCGGCCCGAGTGGGCATCGCCCAAGACGCCTTCGGTGTAGCCGGTGAAGTACAGGCCTCCGTCAGGCGCCAGGCTCGAGCCCTGACCCCAGTCGGCAGCGTCGGTGCCGATCTGGCTGATCCATTCGAGATTGCCGTCGGCATCGAAACGAGCGGCGAAACCATCGAAGCCTTCACGATCGGTCGCGAGGTCGAGAACGCTCGCCGTATAACCGGTGATGTACGCACCACCATCGAACGCAGTGACATCGAAGCCTCGATCCCAGCCTTCGCCACCGAATTGTCGGCGCCAGACCTCGGTTCCATCACCGTCGAACTTCGCAAGCCATACATCTGCCGAGCCAGCGTTTTCACCGGCAAACGAGCCTTCGGTGAAACCGCCGACATAGATGAACCCGTCAGGCGACACTGAGAGACCGAGCGGAGAGTCGTTGCTCTCGCCGCCAACCTGGGTTTGCCATACGGCCGACCCTTCGTTGGTGTATCGGGCGAGCACAACATCGCGACCGCCGGCATTTGGTTGACCGAACGAACCTTCGGTAGCCAACGCTACGACGACGTCACCATCAGGCGCGGCCGCGACACCGAACGAGGTTTCGGCCTGGGGCGAGCCGAACTGCACTTCCCAAGGGGCGACGATCTCGCTGTCGCCGGCGCACGAGGCGGCGACGAGCGCCACCGACATCGCCAGGAGTCGGCGACGACCTCGGTGTCCGGCGAACCTATTTCTTTTTCCTGCGGGCAAGAGCCGCCCCCACGACGACGACAGCGATCGCAAGCGGTATCACCCAGCCGGGTAGGCCGCCGCCGTCGGTCTCGGTTTCGTCGTTGTCGGCTGCGGCTTCGCCTTCATCATCGGTGGCAGTGTCTGCCTCTACAGGTGCGGCGGTTGTAGCTGGCGCCGCCGTTGTAGTAGTTGGCGCCGCCGTTGTAGTAGCTGGCGCCGCCGTTGTGGTGGTCGCTGGTGCGCCCTCGGCGAAGGTCACCTCGGTGCCGACGGCGTTGGCCGCCGCACCGAAACCGTCGCTAATCACAATGAAGCACGGAGTGGTTGCATCGCAGCGGCCCTCGACCACATTCACGGCGTAGTCGATGGTTGCCGAGCCGTCAGCGCCGACCTCTATGACGTACTGACCGTAATTACTGAGTTCGCAGTCGGCGGGGCCCTTTGCCGGAAATCTGAAGCACTGCACCACGGTGAGCGTCGCTCCCGGTTCGTACCCGTGTCCGGTGACGGCGACCACCTGGTCTTGGACGAGACCTTCGGTCTTGGACACATCGGCGGTTTCGCCGTTGTGCGCAACGCCGTGGTCGGCGAACGCTGGAGCCGAAATCAGACTCAAGAGAGCAACGAACACCGTCGAGAACACGAGCAGTTTGCGGATCATGTCTGAGAGTTCCTCCAAATTGTGGCCGCCTGACGCGGCGGACGAGTTCACACTCGATGAGTGTCGAGACTAGAACGAAACGGAGAGCGCCGACTACTCGACCATGCCGAGCAGCGCCCCCGAACGTCCGGTCGAGGACGCCTTTCGCTCCCTCCGCTGCTCGAACGGGTGTCAGCGATGACCGACGAGCTCCTGGTTCTCGACTACCAGGGCTGATCCGGCGTCTTAGCCGAACGGATAGGCGTCGATCGCGCGGAGCTCGGTTTCCATCGCCCACACCGCTTTGATCATCGAGGCTTGCAGCAGGTAGTCGTACGCCGTGTCGGCATTCGCAGCCCGCTCGGTCATCTGCTCGAGTGCCTTTGCCCGAATCGAAGCGTCGGGCGTGGCAAGCGTGACCGCGTTCTCGTGAGTGTGTCTCTGGACGAAGTCGAGAGCCAGTTGGCGACGAAGCGCTGCGTACCCATCGAGCTGCTGATCGGTCACCGTGCCGTGCAAAAGTCCCGCCAGCCCACCCGCCAGCAATACGGCATCGTGCACTCCCCCATTCATTCCCATGCCGCCTAGCGGGTTGTTGACGTGTGCGGCATCGCCAGCGAGCACCGCCCTCCCCACACGAAATCGGTCGGCTACCCGCTGGTGCACGCGATAGATCGTGCGGTGGGCCACCTCGTATGCCGTCGGCTTGGCGACCACACCCTGCAATCGCCGCTCGGCGCTTTCGTCGCTGAGCGCCTGATCGTCGGTCTCGTCGTCGGACACTGGGAAAAGGGCTCGCCAAAGATCGACGGTGCGCAGGAGCACCATCCATTCGTCGGGATCGGAGACATAGTTGACGTAGGAGAGATCGGGCATGTGGTCGGACAGTTCATAGGGCGTCGAGACCACGAGGTAGCGGTCGGCGTAGGTCATGCCATCGAACGTGCAACCGAGCGACTTTCGCACAGCGCTCGAGGCACCGTCGGCCCCGATGACAGCATCGGCCTCGATTGTCTCGCCGTTGGTCAGTACAGCGGCAGCACCCTCGGACCGCTGTTCGACAGCCCCGATGGCCGAACTGAAGCGCACATCGATCAGCGGGTTCGACGCAAACTTTTCGAGAAGGATCTCGCACAGCTTGAACTGTTCGCACTGAAGGCGAAACGGGTAGTTCGTGATGTCACGCAGTTCGCCGAGGTCGAATCGGGCCACGACTCCGACGCGACGATCTCGATAGGCGAAGTGTTGGGCGACGAGGCCGCGGGCGATCATCTCGTCGACGACGCCGTACGGCCGGAGCAATTCGAGGGTCGCGGGATGAAACGTGGAGGCCCGCAGCTCGCGAGGGAGTGACGGAGCTGCCTCGACCAAGGTGACCCGGACATCGGATTTGGCAAGCACCGCGGCGGCCACACAACCGACCGGACCGGCACCGGCGACGACGACATGTGGAGCGGCGATGGACGAGACGCCTGCAGGCATTTCAGAACTCGCGAAGCATCATGCCGTGGCCCGAAAATTGGTCTTCGATGTGGAGGGCCCGCAGAGCGTGCCACAGACAGGTCGCGTTGATGGCCAGTACGGGCTTGCCGAGCAGTTGCTCGGCCTTGTCGGCCACCGCCACCATCGACAGGTTTGTTCCACACTGGATGATGGCATCGATGTCGGGACCATCGAGGCGTTTCAGTTCGTCCAGGAGGGTGTCGGGCTGCACGTCGGCAATCGAGGTGGCGGTCGCACACTTCAAACCGTGAACTCGTTTCACGTCGTAGCCGCACTCGGAGAAATAGCCGTCAACCTGAGCGTCGCCCACCGGTTGGTATGGAGTTATACACGCGATGTTGGAGACGCCGAGACGTTCCAGCGCCGCGTTGCACGCGTCTGCGCCCGAAGTGATCCCGAGATCGCCTGTCTGCTCGCGCACGCTGGCCTCGAATGCCGCGTTTCCTTCCTTCCCTCCCCAGAACGTCTCGGCCGACATCCCCATCAAGATGTGGTCGGGTTCGCAGGTCATGAGGTCTCGGAGTGCGGTGGGGATGGTCTCGCGAATCAACCCAAGGAAGTGCAGGAAGTTTTCATCGGTGCTCAGGTCTGGGGCTTCGACGAAGAAACGCCCGCTGTGAAAGGTGACGCCGGGTGGCCGCACCTGGTTGAGGTCGTGTTCGACGACCGTGTTGGTCGACGGCACGACCACGCCGATCTTTGCTCGGTATCCAACAACATCAGGCACACAAAACCTCCTAAGGAACGCTGTTCCACTCGCCGGAGACTACACCGAGGTGGCTGGTACGCCTGTATGTGGCCCCGAAGCAAGCTTTCGTAGAAACGCTGAGTTGAGGACTGAAAGGGGCCGAGCTGATCAGTCCAACCCGTTCAGGTACGCGAGGGTCTCGTCTTCGGAAACCACGTCGGCATACTTCGCGTCGAGGTCGAACAGGTTGGCGTCGTGGACGCCCTGATCACGGTCGCCGACCGCCTCGCGAACCACAATCGGAACAAAGCCGTGCTGGCAAGCGTCGAGGGCGGTGGCCCGCACACAACCGCTGGTGGAGACGCCGGCATGGATCAAGGTGTCTACGCCGAGTGCCGTCAGTGTCGACGCAAGCGAAGTGCCGAAGAACGCCGATGCGTATTGTTTGATGACGACAACCTCGCCGGACTGTGGCTCGAGCCCAGGGCCTGGTTCGCCGAGCGGGTTCCCCTCGATGAAACACTTCAGCGCGTCGACCTTGCGAAAGAAGACGCCACCGTTGGCGCCGTCTGGCTGAAACTCGACACGCGTGTGGATGATCGGAATTCCGGCCGCCCGCGACGCACGCAGAAGTCGCTCTGACGATGCGCGAGCGTCCTCGACGCCGGCGTATAAAGGCGAGTCGGCATCGAGGTACGCATAGCAAAAGTCGATGACGACCAGCGCTGGACGTCGACCGAAGCCGAGCCGCTTAGAGAAGCCGGCCGTTTTGTAGTCGAGGTCGAGGTCCGACTCGCTCGTGGAATCCCGAGATGGAGGAGTCATCGCTGCTCAGCTCCCTCGGCGGCGCCTTCGACAGACCCGTCGACAATGCCCTCGGCGACCAGCTGGTCGATCGCATCGTCGTCGAGGTGAAGGATGTCGCGCAACACCTCAAGGTTGTGTTGTCCGAGGGTCGGCCCCGACCAGCGAACCTCGCCGGGCGTGTCGGACAGCTTCGGCACGACGTTCTGCATTGGGATCTCACCGAAGTCGTGGCTGTCGATCCACTTGATCGAGTCACGGGCTGCGAAGTGTTCGTCCGCCAACATTTCGGGAGCTCGATACATCTGGCTGTTGGGCACACCGTGTTCTTTCAGGAGTGTGTGCAACTCGTCGCTCGTGTAGTCAATGGTCCACTCGGCGATGAGACCGTCGAGTTCGGTCTGGTTTTGGCCGCGGGCGAGATGTGTTGCGTACCTGACGTCGGTGGCGAGTTCGGGACGGCCCATCGCCTCGGCGAGTCGACACCATACGGTGTCCTGATTTCCCGAGATCAGGTGCAACCCTTCGCCAGCGGTCGGATAGATGTTCGCAGGCGCAATATTGGGAATCAACGAGCCGGTTCGTTCGCGGATGAACCCGGCAACGTGATACTCGGTGAGCAACGACTCCATGACGGCCAAAACTGACTCGTACAGGGCCGCGTCGATCACCTGTCCGCGACCGGTGCCTTCACGAGCATGCAGCGCGCTAAGCGTGCCGATAGTCGCGAACAACGCGGTGAGGGTGTCGCCGATGCTGATGCTGGTTCGGCTCGGAGGACGATCGGGCTCGCCAGTCGTGTACCGAATGCCACCGACTGCTTCGCCGATTGCACCGAACCCAGGCTGGCCCGAGTTGGGTCCAAACTGACCCCAGCCGCTTACCCGGGTGATGATGAGCCGCGGGTTGATGGCATGCAGAGTTTCGGGACTTAGCCCCCATCGCTCGAGGGTTCCCGGCCGGAAGTTCTCAATAAGGACATCGGCCTCTTTTATGAGTTGACGGACTAGTTCCTGGCCCGCTTCCTCGCGCAGGTTGACCGTGACCGACTTCTTGCCTCGGGCGATTACCGGCCACCAAAGAGATCGTCCCTCGGCGATCTCCTGACCCCAGTCGCGCATTGGGTCGCCCTTACCGGGCGGCTCGATCTTGATCACTTCGGCACCGTGATCGGCGAGCTGTTGACCGCAGAAGGGCCCCGCGAGAAGGGTTCCCATCTCGATTACGCGAATGTCACTCAGGGCTCCTGGCATACCCAACACTAGGCTCGGTGCCGATGGCAAGACATATCCAGATCGTCGAAGTATCGCCGCGCGACGGTCTTCAAGCCGACCCGGCCGACCTCACCACCGACCAAAAGGTGGCGCTCATTGAACGGTTGATCGCTGGAGGTCACACCCGTATCGAGGCCGCCAGTTTCGTGGACCCGAAGGCGGTGCCAAAGATGGCCGACGGCGATGCCGTCATGGCCAAGGTGCCCCGAATCGATGGGGTTAGCTATAGCGCCCTCGCCTTCAATACGCGCGGCGTCGAGCGGGCGGTCGCCGCAGAGATCGACGAAGTCACCGGTGTTGTCGTCGCCTCCGAAACCTTCTCGCAGCGCAACCAGAACGCGTCGATCGCCGAGTCGATCGAGCGGTGGTCCGCCGTGGGCGACGCCGCCCGAGCCGCCGGCAAGAAGACCTCGGTAACGATCGCTGCGTCCTTTGGTTGCCCCTTCGAGGGTCGTGTCGATCCCGCTCTCGTCGTCGACATCGCCCGCCAACTCGCCGCGACCAGACCCGATGAGATCGGGCTTGCCGACACCATAGGGGTGGCAGTTCCCAGCAAGGTCGCCTTGCTCGTCGAGGGTGTTTCGCAGGCAGTCGATGCAATCCCGCTGCGCGGGCACTTTCACAACACGCGCAATACGGCCCTCGCCAATATCGTGGCAGCGATCGACGGCGGGGTTCGTATCTTCGATTCGAGCCTCGGTGGTGTCGGCGGGTGCCCGTTCGCTCCACGTGCAACTGGCAACGTACCCACCGAGGACGTCGTCTACCTGTTGCACGAGATGGGTTTCGACACCGGCCTAGACCTCGACCTTCTCATCCAGTCCACGGCCTGGCTGGAATACGAGCTGCAACACTCAACCCCTGGTCTGGTCGCCAAAGCAGGCGGCTTTCCTGCACCATGAGCATTCTCGGCAACCGCGTGCAACGCATCGAAGACGTACGGTTTCTTCTCGGCCAAGGACGATATGTGGCCAACGTTGCGCCACCGGATGCCGCTGCGGTGGTGTTCGTACGTTCGAGCATGGCGCATGCCAAACTTCTCGCCGTCGAACTTGACCAGGCTAGGCACATGCCCGGCGTTCTCGCCGTTGTCGACGGCGAATCGCTTGGGGCGAATCCGACACCGGGTTTTCCGCCCATCCCACGGCCCGACTTCTTGCAACGTCACCTACTCGCAACCGACCGGGTGCGGTTCGTCGGACAACCCATCGCTGCCATCGTGGCAGACACGCTCAGCCAGGCGATCGATGCCGCCGATGCGGTCATCGTCGATTACGAACCTCTCGATGCCGTGATCGATCCGCGCCGCGCTGGCGCCCACACAACGACGTTGTACGACGAGCTTCGGTCGAACATGCTGCCCGCAATGCAACTATCCGAGGCGCCGATTCCCGACTTCTCGGACTGTGATGTCGTCCTCACGATGGAAATCTCGAACTCTCGGATGAGCGCTGCGCCGATCGAACCTAGGGTTGCCGCCGCTCAGTGGCACGCCGATGACACACTCACCTGTTGGTCATCGACCCAAGGACCTCACGCAACACGTTCGCAGCTAGCAGCTGTGGCCGGACTGCCGGACCAATCCGTGCGGGTGATCGTTCCTGATCTTGGGGGCGGGTTTGGAGCCAAGGCCGCACCGGGCCTAGAGGAGTGCGCCTTGGGTTGTCTGTCTCGGATCGTGCAACGCCCGGTTTTGTGGGTCGAGTCGCGCACCGAAAACCTGCAAGCGATGTGCCATGGCCGAGCCCAGTACCACACGGTCACGATGGGTGGTCGTGCCGATGGACGCATCACCCACTATCACCTCCACAATCTCGCCGACGCTGGCTACACCCCCACCGGGGCGGGGTTTCTTCCATTCCTCACCGGGATGGTCGCCCAGGGTTGCTACGACATCAGCAAAGTCGCCTATACGTTCGAGACAGTCCTCACCAACACGTCCACCATCGATGCGTTTCGTGGGGCAGGCCGCCCTGAAGCGATTGCCACCCTCGAACGGGCCGTCGATCTGTTTGCCGCTAAGGCGGGCATCGACCCGGTCGAGGTGCGTCGTCGCAACTTCATCGAGCCAGACAGTTTCCCGTTCGCGACCAAGACGGGTTCGGTCTATGACTCCGGGCGATTCGCTGAAGGGCTTCGGCTCGCTTGCGACATCGCCGGCTACGAACAGCTCCGCTCCGACCAGGCAACGCGTCGAGAGTCAGGAAGTAAAAGACTGTTGGGCATCGGTGTAGCGTCGTTTGTCGAAGTCACGGCCGCAGCTCCGGGCCCCCAGACCGAACACGGCGCAGTCACGCTGCTCGACGACGGATGTTTCCGGGTCGACTTCGGTGCAACGGCGATGGGCCAAGGCACCGAAACCACGATGGCGATGATCGCCGCCGATGGCCTGGGTGTGGGCGTCGAACAGATCACCCTCCGGTCAGGTGACACCGACACAATTCCCCACAGCAACATCACCGCGGCGTCTCGCACGACCCAGGTTCTTGGACCGACGATGGTCGATGCTTCCAAGCAGATGGTCGAAGCAGCCAAATTGATCGCCGCGCAGCTGTTGGAAGCAGCCGCGGACGATGTCGTGTTCGACCAGGGAACCGGCGCATTTGCTGTTGCCGGCACACCCGCCGTCTCGGTTGATTGGCCGGCCATAGCGGCAGCGACCGAGGTGCCACTCGCCACGGTGGGCGAGTTCGCCCAGGAGTCGCCCACCTATCCGTCGGGCGCCAACATCGCCGTGGTCGAGGTGGATGCAGAGACCGGGTCCGTCGAGCTCCTGCGCCTGATCGCGGCCGACGACGCTGGCACCATTATCAATCCAATGCTCGCCGAGGGGCAGGTGCATGGCGGTCTCGGCGCTGGGGTTGCGCAGGCATTGTACGAAGAAATCGTCTACGACGCCGATGGCAATCTATTGACGTCGAACTTCGCTGACTACTCGATCCTTTCGGCGCCCGAAGTACCGTCATTCGAGACCACGCATTACGAAACCCCTTCGCCGAACAACCCACTCGGAGCGAAAGGCATCGGCGAGTCAGGAACCATCGGCTCTACAGCAGCGGTACAAAACGCCGTCATTGATGCGATTCGACACCTTGGCGTGAAGCACCTAGACATGCCGATGACTCCACAAAAAGTGTGGGCCGCGATCGCCAACTCGCCAGCGCTAACTCCGACCAAAGCGCCTTCCAGCTGAGACCTTGAAGCCAACCCAGAACGTCCGAACACGTCGCTATGTCGCACACAGGCACGAGCGATGCGATCGCAGCGTCGTCAGGTTCAGTGCCGAAGGTCGCAAACCCATCGGACAACACCACGGTGTGGAGATCCAGCACATGGGCCGCCCAAACCGTCGACGCCACGCCGCCGTTCATGACAATTCCCGCAACCAGCAATGCCATGACGCCCAACCGACCGAGGACGAACTCGAGGTGGTTCGGAACACTGTTTCGCCCAGTGGAACATGGCCTGTAGTGTGTCGTAGGGGGAAGCTGGGGCTACCCCTTCCGATTGAGAGGAATCATCGGTGTCGACATCGACGAGTGGCCGAAGCGTAGCGACCATCGAACGAGCGGCCGAAGTGCTGTTTCTCCTAGCGACGAAACAAGGCACCATCGGGGTTACCGAGATCTCGAAAGAACTCGAAATCTCCAAAGCGGTGATACACCGCATCGTCACCTCATTATGTGAGCACGATCTCGTGTCCGCCGATCTGGTGACTCGGCGCTACTCGCTTGGTCCTGGTGTGCTCCGACTTTCGGCTGCCTACCTCGACAATCTCGATGTCCATTCGATGGCGCTCGACGCGATGCACCGCCTCAGCGCGACGACAAACGAAACAGCGACGCTGTCGGTTCGCAATGGAAACAAGCGAGTGTTCGTCGACCAGGTCACACCCTCGCGAGAGATCAAGATGACAGTTCAGCTCGCCGCGGCGTTCCCTCTCCATGCCGGCGCGTCATCGAAAGCGTTTCTAGCGTGGCTTAGCCCCGAAGATATCGACGACTACCTCGCCGGGTCGGCGCTAGAAGCGCTCACCGATGCGACGATCGTTTCCGAACCCGAGCTTCGCACAGAACTCAAACGCATCCGTGAGCAGGGTTTCGCCGTATCGCTGGGCGAACTTCACACTGGCGCTTGTTCTGTCGCCGCGCCAGTGCTCGATCAGCAGCATCGGCCGGTTGCTGTCATCAGCGTTTGCGGCCCAATCGAACGATTCGGGCACGAGGTCGCCAGCTCGGCGGAAACGCTCACCGAGGCTACGAGGGAGCTCTCGACCCGCCTCGGCGCCCGATCCGATGCATCATGATCGACCAGATTCGGGTGGCGGCCGGCCAGTTCGCGGCTACCACCGACCTTGCCGAGAACCTTGCCAGCTGTCTACGACTGATCAATGAGGCCGCGGCCAACGGTGCGGCACTGATCGTTTTGCCCGAATTCGCCAATCATCTGTCGGTATACGAGAGCCTCGACCATTGTCGCAGCGTGGCGGTAGAGCTGGACGGCGCCTGGATGTCGGCGATCTCCGACCGAGCAAGCGTGCTCAACATCGACGTGGCACTGGCGGTCACCATCCCCCGCGACGATCGGGTGACGATCACCAGTGTCCTCTTTGATGCTGTGGGTCAGATCATCGCCACCGCCGACAAGCAAACACTGATGGGCAACGAGCGCACCTACTTGACCGGTGGGGCGTCGTGCAGCCCGCTGGCCGACACCCGCTACGGCCCTATTGGCATCTATGCCTGCATGGACGGCGTCACCTTCGAGATACCTCGGACGTTCGCGGTTCGCGGCGCCCGCCTTTTGCTCAACAGCCTCAACTCGTTCGCGCTCGACGAGGCCGCTCTTCACATCCCGGTTCGAGCGGTCGAGAACGGTGTATTCGTGGTAGCGGCCAACAAAGTTGGGCCGCTACTTCCCGTCGACCAGGTAGAGATGTTCAGTCAAGCGCTCGGCATCCCGCCCCAGGTACTGCAGGGAGCCGGTGAGAGCCAGATCGTCGCCCCCGATGGCGAGGTCTTGGCATCAGCGAGCCGAACCGAGGAAGAGCTGATCGTCGCCGACATCGATCTGGCCGAGGTTCGCCCGCTAAAGGATCGATTTAGCCATCGCCGACCCGAAATCTACGGTCCACTAGCGAAGCCACACTCGGCAGCGCCCCACGACGACGTCCCCGAAAGCATCGTGGTTCGGTGTGTGCGCAGTCAAACGTCGGATGCTGTCGAGGCGCAACTCGTCGTGCTGCCCGAAGGCACAGCCCCACCCTCGTCGATCCCCGATGGGGTGTGGGTGGCCACCTCCGCTGTGGTTGACCAACGACACGTCGGACAGCTATGGACCCACAACGGGCTGCGCCACGAACAAGCGCAGCTCCATCACTCCGACCGGTTCGACGTGACCGAATTCGGCGACGAACTCGCACTCTGCGAAACACCGTTGGGCGACATCGCCCTCATCGTTGGCGACGATCACTTATACCCTGAGGTCGTCCGTCTGGCCGCTATCCAGGGCGCCCACATCGCCATCGTGCTTTACCACCCGACACACGCGTGGCACACCGATCTGGCACTTCGCGAACGGGCGGCAGAGAACCGCTTGTGTCTGGTCGCCTGCACCCCGCTGGGTGTCGGCGGCACGATGGTGCTCAACCCGCCTCGTGATTCTCTCTGGTCGACCGATCGGCTACACCCCTACGATGGCACGATCAATAATCCTGACGCGGTCGTCGCCGGCCCCGATGACTCAATCCTGGAATCCCGGATCTATCCAGCCCGAGCATTGCGACGCGAGGTTTCGCGCAATACCGACCTGGTCGGTGGCCGCTCCTGGCAGGCTTCGACCGCATTGCTGTGACAGCCGAACGTCTCCGAGTTCTTGTCGCCGCCCCCGACCCAACGGTGCTCGCCGGTTGTTACGACGGTGTCTCTGCTCATCTGGTCGAGCAGGCCGGATTCCATGCCGCGCACATGTCGGGGTTCGCTGTAGCGGGTTCGTTGTTGGGAAGACCCGACGTCGGCCTGCTAACGATGACCGAAATGGCGGATGCGGCAAGCCGAATCGCCAGGGTGTTATCGATACCGCTGCTCGCCGACGCCGACACCGGATATGGCAACGCCCTCAACGTAGTTCGCACCGTCGAGGCCTACATTGCAGGCGGCGTAGCAGGAATGCATCTCGAAGACCAACAGATGCCCAAGCGGTGCGGCCACCTCGCCGGCAAAACGGTTATTCCGGCCGACGAGATGGCGGGCAAGGTCCGCGCTGCTATCGACACCCGCGACGCCGTGGGCACCGACATCGTGATCATCGCTCGCACCGATGCTCGCGCCAACGAGGGGCTCGACGCCGCCCTCGAACGAGCCCGCCGCTATCGCGACGCGGGGGCCGACTTGTTGTTCGTCGAAGCGCTGCAGTCGCCAGCCGAGGTCGAAACTGTCGCTGAGACCTTCCACGACATACCTCTGGTCTTCAACGCCTCAGAAGCTCGGCCACCCGAGTTCACGTTGGACCAACTCGGCGAGATGGGGTTCGCTGTGATTTTGGCGCCGATCACCACCTTGCTCAGCGCTACAAAAGCAATGCAAGACAGCCTGACTGATCTCCACCAGCTGGGACTTCATCCCGACCGGCTAGCTACGATGACCAGCTACGACGACTTTCTGCACTTGGTCGGCATCGACGAGATCGACGAGCAGGAGCAGCGCTACTCCTGATTATCGTTCCGCTCTTCGGAATCGACATGATCACCGCAATGGAATGGCAGAGGGAACCATGAAGGAGACGCTTGAAGGTGTCGAGGAGATCTTCGACAGGCGCGGCGCAACGGATGCAACCCAAACCTTTGAGCGGCTGTGGTCGATCACCGAAGAACTGATGGTGAAGATCAGGGCCCAGTTCGAACTCACCCGAGATCCGAGTACCGAAGACCTCGAGTCCTACAAGGGCGACGCCGACTTCCCTTCGGGCCGTCTGGCCGCCTACTCCGGCCCCCAGATCGATTGGCTCGTGCACTCTTGGATCGGCAATCCTCCACTCGGGTTCACCAACATGCACGTCACGGTTTGGTTGGGACCTCAAATCGACGTACCCCACCTCGGCATCGCCTGGGGCACTCTGCCCGACCTTTGGTTCTATATCGACTACAACCCTCGTTCCGACCTCATGCTCGATACCGAGGCGCTCGACAAGTACTACGCGCCGATGAATGAGGAGTTCCTCGAGCTCCGAGCCGATGATGGTCTGGCGCCATTCACTTCGAAGGCGCTGTACGTGCGGCAAGCCTTGAGCGACGTCGCCACATGTTTCACCGTGCCCGAGACGGTGTACGACGAAGCCCGGCTCGAACAGATTTCAGAGCTCGCCCATCGCCGCGTCGACGAGTGGTTGGCGTTCGTCGACGCCGCGGAACCGGTGCCCGAGGAGCGTCGGGCACAACTCGCTGCCGACGACCTCACCCGCCGCCGCAACATTGCCGAGCGCGATCCGGCCAACATCATGGCGGTCCGGTTCTTTGGCGAAGAACTTACCGATCGGCTGGTTCGCGCTCTGTGGGGTGGCGACCGCCAACTACCCCGCCCGAGATGACAAACCGCCTCCGACAAATAAGGAGAGGCACGTGTTGATCAAGGATCATTGGTACGCAATCGAGCTGGGCAACAAGGTAGGCGATGAACCAGTTCAGGTACGGGTGCACGGCCATGACCTCGTGCTCTGGCGAAGCAAAGATGGAATTGTCAATGCGCAATCCGATCTGTGTGTCCACCGCGGCGGCTCGCTCGGCGGCGGCCGGGTCGTCGATGACTGTGTCCAGTGCCCATATCACGGGTGGCGATACGACAGCGCTGGCGTGTGCGTGGAGATTCCCGCCAACAAGGCCGGGCTACCCATCCCAAAGAAAGCGCGCGTCGACTCTTATCCGTGCGTCGAACGGTACGGCTTCGTTTGGGCCTTCCTCGGCGATCAACGCGCCGCCGACCGCCCGCCGCTCGCCGAGCTAGCCGGGCTCGACCACAGCACCGAAGCCAAGGCCGAGGGATATCGGGCCGTGTTCGGAGAGTTCACCTGGCAAGCGAGCTACGACCGCGTCCTCGAAAATGCGGTCGACATCGCCCACACCCCGTTTGTGCATTCGGGCTCGTTCGGCAATGCCGACGAACCTGAAATCCAAGACTACGACCTCGACGAGGTCCGTGAAGGAGGCGTGCTCCGGGAGGTCTCATCGACCGTGCTCCTCGACCCACCCGCACCGTCAGGCATCTGGAAAGTCCTTCGAAAGAACGCCGAGCGCCCGCCGGTCGAAACCACCACCGGGTTCTATCCCCCGAATGTTTCGATGCTGATCGTTCGATTACCTCTCGGGGAGATTCGAATCTTTACCGCCGCTGTGCCCATCGACGAACACACCACGGTGTCGAAATTCATCATGATGCGAACCTTCTTCACCGGAGGTTGGGCCGACAAAGACTCGATCAAACGAACGATGAAGATCTTCCTCGAGGATCAGCCAACGGTCGAGGGGCAACGTCCCGAACTTCTACCGTTCGATCTCTCGGCGGAACTGCACGTGAAGTCTGACGCTATCCAGCTGGCGTACCGCCGCTGGCGCCAAGAACAGATCGACGCCGGACTCGGCGTTCCGACGCCAACCGACGTGCAGGCGCGCCGCTCGGTGGCCGTCATCCCCTCCCCCGCTAGGTCAGCCGATCCCGAACTCGCCAATGCGTGGGTTTTCCCGGCCATCGGCGACCCGTCGAAAGCCCAATCGGACCAGACACAGCATATGGACGGAGACATTTCGTGAGCCATACGCAGGACCTGTGCGATCGCACCATCGATCACATCACAAACTCGTTGGGGCTCGCCGTGCTTCACAACGACCGTTTGACCTCGGCAATGGACGGCTCCGATGTTGGCTCACATCGAGTCCTCGGTATCGAGGGCGGAGTACACCTTGTGTATGTCGGCATGACGGTCGAGCAGTTCGGTCTCGACAGCCACATGTTGTTCGCCTTCACGCCCACCTCGAGTCCAGTTCCGCACTTCACGCTTGACGCCGTGCTGGCCGGGACGCATTACGCGTTCCACCTCGATTTGATTCCACGGGTCGACCCGGGCGCGAACCTGGCATACCTCGATCACTGTTTTGCACCGCTGACCGAGGCCCACGATGCGTGTCTCGAGCTCGACGGGCTAACGCCGGCCCATCTCTCGCCTCGGCAATGGCAGTTGATGTCAGCCTGGATGCTCGCCCATCGTGCCGATGAACCTGGATTCGCGTCGATCACGCCAACTGTCGATACCTATCGCGACCACTGGCTTGCACTCGTTTCGTCCGGAGTCCCCGATTCGGCTACCGGCGGCGCCACGCCCGAGTTGCTCGCCGCTCGCGATGCTGCCAATCGAGCGGCCATCTTCAGCCCTGAGGTCGACCCGGTTTGGGCTCGTGTCGACCAGCTGCTCGGCACCGAGGTGAGTCAGGGAATCCAGGACAGTCTTCGCGATGCATCTCAAGGGAACGTCTAAATGAGCGCAAACAAAGAAGTGGAAGTAAGCGAATGGCAGGAGCGGATCACCGGTGAGTGGTACGGCCTGCCCTCGGTATTTGACGCCGACGGCGCGCACACCGGGTTCAACAAGGTGAATCGTTCGTCGGTGTTTGAAGATGGTGTCACCACGTACTACATGCACTGCAACTTCATGAACACTGGACCGTTGCGCAACCGGTTCGAGATCAAGGACTTTGCCTTCGGTGTCGACGACGGCGGCAACAATCGGGTGTATCTCGGGCCCGACTTCTTCGGCGCCGGGCATCCATACGGATCATTGGTCGACTCGCATTACTACTCACCAGCCTGGCGAGCCGATCTCAACACGATGAACCAGATCTTGCCCGACGGCGTCACCCAGGTGTACTCGTCGCTGCTCTTCGAAGGGCCGACCCTGTTTTCGGTTTTCAA
>Ga0209494_1000524_pt1 | contig 16991 bp, 20 predicted proteins | sample EN1Hudseemescosm_FD_184628 | JGI IMG/M metagenome (GOLD analysis project Ga0209494, IMG submission 184628) | Methane-oxidizing microbial communities from mesocosms in the Hudson Canyon - EN1B Hudson Canyon (SPAdes) (version 2) | ecosystem: Environmental > Aquatic > Marine > Cold seeps | place... | reverse complement strand
TTCAAATGTTTTGGTAATGGTAATTGAACTAAAATTCCATGTACTGATACATCTGCATTTAATTCATCTATGATATTGTTAAGCTCCTGTTGAGTTACACTCTCATTTAGTTTATGATCTTTAGTAGCAATTCCTATTTCTTCGCATGCTTTGTGCTTATTTTTTACATATGTTGCCGAAGCTGCATTACTCCCAATCAAAACTGTGGCTAAACATGGGTTAATTCCTTCTGTTTTTAGCTCATCTGCTGCTTTTTTGACTCTATCTTTGACTGCCTGAGCAATAATTTTTCCATCAATCTTAATTCCAGTCATACTAATTTCATGATTTATTGATATTTAATTCTTGGAATTATTGTCAAGAATTTGAGAAAGAAAATTAAATGGGCTGTTTTTTACTATCTGTATGTTTGTGATGATGGCTGATATACAACTCAAAGAAGATGTAGAAGATGATTTCAAAACTTTGTTTTCTGAATCAAATAAAATTTTGTCCCCTTTCCCTGGATTTGTATCTAGAAGATTTCTAAAATCAAATGATGGTGGTTATCGAATAATTGTTGAGCATGAAACTAAAGAAACTTTTATGACAATGATTCAAAGTCCCGAACATCAGGAATTTCATCTAAAATTACATTCTTTTATGAGTGTAGAACCTGTGAAAAAAATATTCACTGTAGCTGCTGAATAAATTGAAACTTGAATTCAATTTACAAGACAATTTAGAAAAAATTAAAAAAGGTAATTCATATTTTCATACTTTCATCAATAAGGATAGCCTTGCTACTGGTATTTTGATATTAAAACCAGGAGAAGAAGATACACAAGAGCCTCATGAAAGTGATGAAGTATATTTTGTAATTTCTGGAAATGGATATCTCAAAATTAAAAATAAAAATTATAAAGTTTCAAAGGACAAGTTATTTTTTGTTGCAAAGGGAGTACCACATTATTTTCATGCTAATACCAAGGAACTCAAAGTTTTATATTTTTTTGGTGGCTCTGATTCTTAAGAGATATGCGTTTTTCTTCCTAATACTTTGATTTTTTTTCTAGCAAATAGATTAACTGCTTCAGGATAAATTCTGTGCTCCTCTTTTAAAATTTTTTTAGAAAGTAATTTTTCTGTATCTTTTTCTTTAATCTCTACAACCGCTTGAATTATTACTGGACCTGTATCCATACCTGAATCTACAAAATGTACTGTACATCCAGAATATTTTGCACCATAATCTAATGCTTGTTTTTGTGAATTCAATCCTGGAAATGCTGGTAATAATGCTGGATGTATATTGATTATTCTATTTTTATATTTTTTTACAAATCCTGGACTAATTATTCTCATAAACCCTGCAAGACAAACAAGACCATTTTTTGGTGTAACTCCATAATTTGCAAGTGTATTCATTATTTTTTTATCATATTCGGTTCTATTTCCTTTGAAATTTTTACTTTCAATTATTTCTATGTTTACTCCTAGTTTTTTTGCAATTTTCAAACCTTTTGCATCTAAATTATTTGAAATAACCACAGCTGGATTTATTGGAATTTTTTTTGTTTTAATTGATTTTAAAATGGACTCCATATTGCTTCCACGTCCTGATATTAGAATTCCGAGATTTAGCAACTAGTCAATACTAAATCAAACCTGCCATTTATATCAAATCCATTATTTTTTATTTTTATTGCCTAGTAAAGTCAGGATGACAAAAAATGGAATCCTGTGTGAAGTTGATGAAAAATGTGTTTACTTGGATCCTAAAAAAACTGATTTAGATGGAATCAATTTTGTTTCTCATGCTCATTCTGATCATTTACCCTCAAAAAACGGTGGTACCATTTTATCTTCTATTGAAACAAATGAAATTTCCGGAATTCGTGGATTCAAAATGGAAAATCATGTTGAATCCCTTGATGGTTTTTCATTAATTGATAGTGGTCATGTACTAGGTTCTAAAGGATTATTGTTTGACGATATTTTCTATACTGGAGATATTTGCACACGTGATAGAGGATTTTTAAAAGCTGCAAAAATCCCTTTATGCAAAACACTAATCACTGAATGTACTTTTGGTTTACCTGAATTTACATTTCCTCAGATGGATAAAATTCAAAATCAGGGTAATCAATTAATTGCTGATCTTTATTCAAAAGGAATCCCTGTAATCTTAATGGGTTATCAACTTGGAAAGGCGCAAACCTTGACACAAATGTTTGGTCATTGGGATCCTCTATATCTTCATGATTCAATAAAAGAAATGAATACCCTTCATCAAAAATTTGGTGTATCTCTTAAGAATTGCATTGGTCATTCTGAAGCTCAAAAAAATGGTTTACTAGATAAAAAACCGTGGGTTATGATCACTCCAGTATTATCTGCAAAAAATAAGTTTCTTCAAGAAATGAAATCAAAATATGGTGCAGTAACAATTGGTTTTAGTGGATGGGCCCAATCTAAGAAATTCTCTTTTGGACGCCGTGCTGATTATTCTGTAACTATGAGTGATCATTGTGATTTCAATGAACTCGTAGATATGGTGGTAAAATCTGGTGCAGAACAAGTTTACACTATACATGGTTTTGTTGATGAATTTGCAGCACATTTGAATAAAATTGGAATCAGTGCTCAACCATTAGTTAAAAATTCTTTAGATGATTTTACTTAGTAAATTCTATACATTTACAATCTGCTACTAAACATGTTTCCCCATTTCTAATGTGATTGTGAGAAAAATGGTTGCATAATTCATTTTTGCAAATTCTTCTTTGTGTTTCTCTTTTTACTATTATTTGGGCAATCGAATTTGCTTTTTCTTTTGAATATCCTTTTTTATCGATATAGAAATGAACTATTCCGTTGTATAGAAAATTTGGATTAAATTGTTTTTCAAGCATTATTTTCTCCTATTCCCACGTCTCAAACTCTTTATTTCATGATCTCTACAATCACATTTTTCTTCTTCACATAATTTTCGTTCTAGTATCCACATACATTCTATATGTGATTATGATATTTCAAATTCTCGATATTTTTACTTGTCAAATGTTTATTTTTTTATGATATTTTAAAAAATTATTAGATACTGAATACAAGATAACGTATGGGGTTTTTATCAAATTTTAGAAAAGACTTAGAAAATGCAAAAAGAAACAAGGCTGCAAATATCAATGGAAAAAACCTTAAGGGTCTACTCACAAAATTCAAGGAAGAACGAGATAAGATTGAAAGAGAAACTGGGACTAGACCTCAAATAGATCATACCACTCAAATGTTTATGCAAAAAATTCTAAATGTCTGGATTGCTGAAGGTAAGGAAATCGATGAAGAAAAATTTTGGATGGAAGTTGATCATAATCGACAATTTACTCATTCTGTAGAATATTATGAACGAGAACGATGATTTTAATTTTGGAATTGATTTAATTGGATAGAGAACGATTACGAGTAAAAAGTGGTAGAAGTAAGGGCTGCAAAGATTGTATTGTTCATAGATGCATTCCTAGCAGCTGTAATTGCGATTGTCATTGTTAATAATTTTATTTCAAAATTATGCCTATGTCCATTAGATTCATGTGTGTGAAATCTGTTTTGATATTTCCTTTTTGTTTTTGAAAGAATCTCGATGAATCACTATTTTTTAAAAATTCTTTCATGATGTTTAGATCTACTTTGATGTTTTCTACAATTGCACCTGCAAAATTAGAATTTCCATCTATTCCATCAGTTCCCATAGATGCAATTGTTATCTTTTTTAATTTCTGAGTATTTTTTAGAATTCTCAAAACTAATTCTTGATTTCTTCCTCCCTGGCCTTTTCCTAAAACTTTGACTGTTGGCTCTCCTCCAAAAATTAAACACATTTTTTGTTCTTCAGGGATTTTTTCTAGAATATTTTTAACTACTTCCTTAATGTCTCCAAAAATTTGTATTTTGATAACTTTGTATCCTTTTATTTTTGCTTCTTTTTCCATTGATTCTAAACAATTACTGTTATTTGCTACAATGTAATTTTCTATTTTGGCATGTTTTGGAGTTTCAGATTTTTGATTATGTACCCCATTACCTAAAATTTGTAACACTTCAATTGGAATTCTCCTTTTTAATCTGTACTTTTCTACAATATCCATTGCATCTTGATATGTTGTATTATCCATGTATGTTGTACCTGATGCAATTGATGATAGATCATCGTCTTCAACATCTGACATTATCAGACCAATTCCCTGGCATTTCATATTTTCTACTAGTTTACCTCCTTTGATTTTTGATAGATGTTTTCTAATGCAGTTGAATTCTTGAATTGTTGCTCCTGATTTTAGTAATAAGTCTGTGACATGAACTTTATCACTAAGTGTGATTTCATCTGGCATTGCAAGTAATGATGAACCTCCACCTGAAACAAGAAAAATAATTAACTCATTACTTTTCTTATTGTTGACAAATTTCATTACTTCCTTTGCTGCTTTCACACTAGTTTTGTCAGGTTTTGGATGACTTGAATTAAAAATCTGAAATTTTTTACTCTTAATTTTTGCTTTTGTACCTTTTGGAATAACAATTATGCCACTTTTTATTGAAATAATTGAATTTATTGCCCTAGTCATGGAATCTCCGGCTTTTCCAAATGCGATTGTATAGATGTTAGAATATTTTTCAATATTGAATATTTTTCCATCTATTTTAATTTCATTTGGTGTGACAAAATTTGATATGATATTTGCTGGATTTGCTGCTTGAAGCCCTGATTCTAAAATTTCTAAACAATCTTTTTTCTTTTCTGTAATTGCTAATTCCTCAAAATTTTGAATAATCATATGATTTACATCACTGTAAGATATAATAAACAACCCAATGATGTTTGTTTTATGCACACAGTACGCATTCCAAAAGTTATTAATTTTGGAGAAAACGCACTTGGTGAAACAGAATATCCAAAAAATGCCCTAGTTGTTACAACCGTCCCGCCAGCATTGTCTGACAAATGGTTGGCCAAAATGGGAATTCAGGATTATATGTTATATGACCAAGTAAAACCTGAACCATCAATTGATGATGTCAATAAAGTCATTTCTCAATTCAAAGACAAAAACCCTTCAGTTCTAATCGGATTGGGTGGTGGAAGTTCCATGGATGTAGTAAAATATGCTGCACCTGAATTGAAAAAACAAAAAATTCTAATTCCAACTACATTTGGAACTGGAGCTGAAATGACAACCTATTGTGTTCTAAAATTTGATGGAAAAAAGAAATTGTTACGTGAAGACAGATTCTTAGCTGACATGGCTGTTGTTGATTCATATTTTATGGATGGAACTCCAGAACAAGTTATCAAAAGTTCTGTCTGTGATGCATGTGCTCAAGCTACTGAAGGCTATGATAGCAAACTCGGTAATGACTTGACTAGAACATTATGTAAACAAGCATTTGATATTCTATATGATGCAATAATGAATGACAAACCAGAAAACTATCCATATGGTTCAATGTTATCTGGAATGGGATTCGGAAATTGTTCTACAACATTAGGACATGCATTGTCTTATGTGTTCTCAAATGAAGGAGTACCTCATGGTTATTCCTTGTCCTCTTGTACTACAGTTGCACACAAGCATAACAAATCAATCTTCTATGATAGATTCAAAGAAGCAATGGATAAACTCGGCTTTGATAAATTAGAACTCAAAGCTGATGTTTCAGAAGCTGCTGATACCGTCATGACAGATAGAGGTCATTTGGATCCAAATCCAATTCCAATATCTAAAGATGATGTCATAAAATGTCTTGAAGATATCAAAGCAGGTAATCTGTAAAAATTTATTTTTTTACATCTTTTTCTTTTATTTAGGAACTACGAAATTAGCAACTTACTCAAACCTTTTATTATAATGATTTGGAATCATATCAATTGGCAAGTAAAAAACTAAAGTTTGGTATTCAAAACGGACTAAATGTTGCTAGAGCAGGCTATACTGAAGATCAGATTCTTACTGCATGTATGCTTGCTGATAAAACTGGATATGATTCTATTTTCTATATGGATCACACAAATGTTCCACAATGGAAAAATGCAACTGTTTTAGATCCATGGGTTATGTTATCTGCAATTGCTGCAGTTACAAATAATGTTGAATTAGGAACTTGTGTTACTGATGCTATTAGACGACATCCATCAAATATTGCATTAGCTGCAATTACACTTGATAGAATTTCTAAAGGTAGAGCAATTCTTGGTATTGGTGCTGGAGAGGCACAAAATCTTAAAGAATTCTGTATTCCGTTTGAAAAACCTGTTTCAAAATGGGCTGAACAAATTGAAGTTATTAAAACACTATATCATTCTGATCCTGATAATACCGTAGATTATGAAGGTAAATATTACAAATTAGAACAAGCATGTCTACAGGCTGCTCCAATTAGAAAACCACATCCACCAACTTACATGGCATCTGGCGGTAAACGCACTTTGGATTTAACAGGAAAACTTGGTGAAGGTTGGTTACCAATTGGCTACACTCCAGAATTATTTGAAGATCACAGAAAGCAGATTGAAGTTGCTATGGACAAATATGGACGAAGTCAAGAAGATAAAGATAATTTTGAAATGGCATTGGATATTGACGTATACTTTTCTGAAGATGCAGAAGCTTCATGGGCAAGAATGAAAGAAGCTGTTAAAGTTAGTTTGTTTAAACCTGAAATTTTGAGAGTACATGGATTAAAAGAAATTGAAGGATTTGATTTCGTAAAATACTTTACAGAATATTCCATGTCTGATCAAAGTTGGATTATTAAAATGCGAGAGGCTGCAACTAAAATTCCAGATGATATTGCAAGATCATCTACTGCTGTTGGTACTCCTGAAGATGTTATACCTGTTTTTGAAAGATTTATGGATGCTGGTGTAAATCACTTTGTAATTCGATTCTGGGGTAGCAATTACTTTGGTTCTATTGATAAGTTTGCAAGTAAAGTTATGCCTGTATTACGTGAAAAATACAAGCAAAAACACGGTTAATTCTAAATTAATAGAATCTTATTTACAGTGCTAATATTTTAGATGTCATTATGGATGATAATATTCCTGATACTGTAAAAAAATGTCTTGATATTTTAGATGAAAATTTAGAAATTTTATCTAATATTGAATTTGATTTGAATGATGACAAAAATGATGAATTAATTCCAGACATGAAACTTCATCATCTGTATGATATGACTGAGGATGTTGCAGAATCTGAAAAAATTAAACATGCTGAATTTAAATTAATTCGAAGACAATCTGAAGATTAATTTCACAATATACTGTTAATCCCGTGGTTTGTGGTAAGCCCCCATCTGCTACACACAGCAGATAGATTTTTTAAAATCTTCAGAGTTTCTTTCAAAATTACATTCTTTACATACTTGCCAACTTCTTTTCTTTAGAGCTGGTAATACTGATTCATAACTTACAGAATACATTTTTCCGCCACACGATGGACATGATAATGGAATATCTATTTGCATGTAATTATATTGTCTAATTTTGAATATAAGGTGCACGTAGAATTTATCAATCGTTCTTTTGTTTGTATTTTTATTTTTCAACAAGGAAGCACTTGTTGAAGAATCTGCATTGAATTTGTAACTGGTGTTATAGGCTTCAATAACAATACTAAGTGAAAGCTAAAATTTCATTATTCTCATTTTTTTCTATAAATTTTTCTTTTTCCTCCTTTCTTTGATTTATTTTACAATAAAAGCAGGTTTTAGTATTATTATCATGCACACAATAATCCATATTTTGAAAAGTTCATTGTTTTATTTTAACGAACTTTTTTAATTATTTACATATGTTAATTTTTCTTAATTTTTTTTAATATTTCTTAATATTTTTTAATTATTAACAATATTTTATTTTAAGAGCAATAAGCCATAGTAGAATTAAAGGTGAAATTAATACCTAAAATTTACTTGATTTACTTTATTTTTTAGAGCTACACTGAAGATTAATAATTTCTCTAATCTTCTTCTTGAATAAATTCAGATATTTTTTGAATATGAGAATAAAAATACTCTTGAATTATTTCCTGATCATTAAATTTACCTAATGCTGTGAATGTAGTATCCATTATTTTTAGAATGGATTGTAGCCTTTTGTTTACAGTTGTATGGGGAATTAATTTTAACAATTCTTGATCTTTTAATCCTGCCATAACCGTAATGGCTCTATCAATTTCATCTTGAATAAGTTTAAACAAATCTTTTACACGTGGAGTTAATTTGTAAGAACCTGTCCTTGATCTTGATCTTGATTCAGTTCTAATCTGATAAGGTAGTTTTTTGATTTCAGTTAATACTATTTTTTGATTAATCTCAAATATTTTCAAAATTGATTGAAAATCTTCATCAGTTTGAGCCAATATTTTTTATAACTCTATATTATCATAATAGGTTATGGGAGAACCATTAACTACATACGATAACTTGAATGAAGATATTCAATTTACTGAAGAAGAGACAACAGAACTTTTGAGTCTAAGTGAAAAAGAAATATTGGTTTTAATGCTTTCTGAAATGAAAAAGCAAACTGCATTAATGTCAAAAAATTAGACGTCATAACTTGATTTGTATCTTGATTCGCTGTAATTTTTTAGAGTCACTCTAAAGATTTTTAATGATTTTGTGAATTATGTTGATGTTTCTTTTTTGAAGATTGCTTTGCTTTTCTTTTAGTTTGTTGTTTGAGTAATCTTTTCCTTGTTCGTTCTGTAGCCTTTGTAGAACCTTGAATGATTTTTGTTTTACTTCCATCTCTTAACATGATTTCTTTTCCTTTGAATCTAAATTCTACATCTCTACATTTGATATAGTATCTTCTAAGGCTGAAAAATATTCTGTTGTTGGTTCCATGCATTTCTTTAACTTCTTTTGTCTTTTTTAATTCATTGAGAATGTTTCGAAGTACACCCTTATCGATATCTGTTATTCTATGTAATTCTCTAAACCAGATAAATTTTGATTCTGCTCCCCATTCTTCTAATACTCCTATCACTTCTTTTGTTATTTCTTCTACCTCTTCATTTGGTGTCATTATTTTTACTAAATTATTCCTAAATTTAGCAATTTACATTAATGAAAAGTTTGAATCAATAAAGTCAATTTTTAGAATGTTTTATCTTTTTGATAATTTTTGTAATTATTTACTATGAGTAATCAATTAAGAGACGAATGTACTGAATTGGGATGTAAAATACTCCAAATTAAAGAACTAGCAAAAGAATTAGATGCTGAATAATTTCATCTTTTTGATTTTTTCTTTCTTTCTTTTAACCTAGATTTAGTTACTTTTACAGACTGTTTTTGATTGTTTTCCATTTTTTTAGCTATTGAATCAATTTCGTTGATAATTTTTGTTTGTTCTTCTATTACGTCTACTTTTAGAAGTTTCTTTTTTAATTTTTTTAACTGATTTGAATAACTATTGAATTCTCCTCTTAAATCATTTAGATATGGATCATCCATGATGATTTTGAAATCTTCTTATATTTTAGGTATTTTTTTCTTGATATTTTGATCTTAATTTATAATATTATTTCTAAAAACTAATTTATGCAACTTGTTGGTATTCTTGAAATTAAATCCTATGAAAAAATTAAAGAATTTCTCAATGATGAACATGTTGGACGAATATCTAGTATTGATGCAAATGGTTTTCCTCAAATCATCCCCATGAATTTTGTTTTTCGAAGTGATGCTGTCTACATGCATTCACATGTGAAAGGCGAAAAATTAGATAATATTTATCAAAATAATAAAGTTGGTTTTGAGGTTGATAGGGAATTGGAATTTTTACCTTCTTATTTTGAGGATCCTCATAATGCCTCTTTGGCTGATACTTTGTACATTAGTGTCGTGATCAAGGGAATTGCTTCTTTTGTTTCTGATAGAGAAGAAAAAACTTTAGCTCTAAATGGGTTGATGGAGAAATATCAACCTGAAGGATATTATGATCCATTAAAATCTGATATGCGTGTTTTGGATGCAGTTAGTGTCATTAAAATTACTCCTCAAACACTTCATGGAAAGTATAAGATTGGGCAAGACATGAATTCAAACGATCGAATGGATTTAGCTAAAAAGATTCTTGAAAGGAATTCATCTACTGCCAAAACCACTCTCAAGATTATGGGTTTTGAAGAAATTGATGGTGGATTAAGAATGATTGATGAACCTAAGTGGTAATTTTATCTTGATATCACCATTGCTTTAAATTCAGTTTTTAGTGATTGTAACTGTTGCAACAAATTTCTAAATTTGATTTAGTATCTGACTATGTTCCTACCGGTGATCAACCTCAAGCTATTGACGCTTTAGTTGAAGGTGTCGAAAAAAAGTCCGTTCAAACTTTACTTGGTGTTACAGGAAGTGGAAAGACTTTTTCAGTTGCCAATGTGATTGCTAGAACTGGTAAAAATACACTTGTAATTTCTCATAACAAAACTCTTGCCGCACAACTGTATGCTGAATTAAAACAATTTTTCCCCAAAAATAATGTTGGTTATTTTGTTTCATATTATGATTATTATCAACCTGAAAGCTATCTTCCACAAACTGATACTTACATTGAAAAAGATACTCAAATTAATGAGAAAATTGAGAAATTAAGATTAGAAGCAACTGCAATGTTGTTATCTGGTGAACCTACAATCATTGTTTCCACCGTTTCTTGTATCTATTCTCTTGGGAATCCTCAAGAATGGAAGGACTCTTCAATTTCGGTTAGTATTGGTGATGAAATTAAAAGAACTGATTTGATTCGAAAATTAGTTGATGCCAGATATGAAAGAAATGATCTTGAGGTTGCTCCTGGTAATTTCAGAGTAAAGGGTGATACAATCGATATTACTCCAGCTTATTCTGAAGATATTGTTAGAATTTCTATGTTTGGTGATGAAATTGAAAAAATTACTTTACTTGATCATGTTTCATTAAAAGAAAAAAAGAAAATAACTGATATGATAATTTTCCCTGCAAAACATTATCTTATTGATAAGGATATTACTAAAAAAGCTGTTAAATCTATTCGAGATGAATTAAAATATCATTTGCCAAAATTAAATGAACTTGAAAAACAGCGTCTTGAAATGAGAACAAATTATGATTTAGAAATGATAGAAGAATTAGGTTATTGTTCTGGAATTGAAAATTATTCAAGACATTTTGATGGACGTAATGAAGGTGATAAGGCATTTTGTTTAATGGATTTTTTTGGAGATGATTATCTTTTAGTAATTGATGAATCTCATGTTACGTTACCCCAATTACATGGTATGTACAAAGGTGATTATTCTCGAAAAGATAAACTTGTAACATATGGATTTAGATTGCCTAGCGCATATGACAATAGACCTTTAAAATTTGAAGAATTTGAAGAATATATCCAAAATACTATTTTTGTTTCTGCAACTCCTTCTGATTATGAAAAAAAGATATCTACAAAAATTGTTGAACAATTAGTAAGGCCTACTGGATTACTTGATCCTCAAATTGAAATTAGACCTACAAAAGACCAAATGGATAATTTAATTTCTGAAATTAACAAAAGATCTAAGAATTCTGAGCGTGTTTTAGTAACTACTCTGACTAAAAGGATGGCTGAGGATTTAGCTGAGTATCTCTCAAAAAAAGATGTTAAAGTGAGATACATGCATTCTGAAATTGATGGATTACAACGAACTGAAATTATTCGTCAATTACGCCTAGGAGAATTTGATGTTTTAGTTGGAATCAATCTTTTACGAGAAGGTTTGGATATACCTGAGGTTTCTCTGGTGGCAATTTTAGATGCTGATAAAGAGGGTTTTTTGAGAAATTTTACTAGTCTAATTCAAACTTGTGGTAGAGCTGCAAGAAATGTAACTGGTACTGTAATAATGTATGCTGATACTAATACAAAATCTATAAAAAATACTGTAGATGAAACTAACCGACGTAGAAAAAAACAAATTTTATACAATGAAAAACATGGAATAACCCCTAAAACAATTATGAAATCTGTTCCAGACCAAGAAATTATACTGGACGAATCAAAACTAAAATCAATACACGATCTTAGAAATGATGTAATTGATTTAGATGCTCAAATGAAAAAATATTCTGAAGAATTAGATTTTGAGCAAGCAATTGCTTGTAGGGATAGAATAAAAAGATTAGAAAAGGAAATTGAATATAGAAATGATAGATAATAAATTAAAAATTCGAGGCGCACGTCATCATAATTTAAAAAATATTGATGTTGATATTCCAAAAAATAAATTAGTTGTAATTAGTGGTTTGTCTGGTTCTGGAAAATCTACTTTAGCATTTGATACCATTTATGCTGAAGGACAACGAAGATATGTTGAATCTCTTTCTTCCTATGCTCGTCAATTTTTGGAGATGATGGATAAACCTGATGTTGATTCTATTGAAGGATTATCTCCTGCAATTGCAATTCAACAAAAAACTACTAGTAAAAATCCACGTTCTACTGTTGGTACTACCACTGAAATTTATGATTACATGCGTTTACTTTATGCTCGAATTGGAATTCCTCACTGTACAAATTGTAAAAGAAAAATATCTACACAATCTATTGAAAGAATTTGTGATTCTGTACTCAAAGATTTTTTGGGACAAAAAATATTGATTCTATCTCCACTTATTCAAAGAAAAAAGGGTACCTATGAGAAACTCTTTGAACAAATCAAAAAAGATGGATATTCTAGAATTCGATTGAATGGTGAAATTTTGAGCCTAGATGATGGTATTCCTCCATTAGATCGACAAAAATGGCATAATATAGAAATCGTTGTGGACAGAATCTCTACAAATAAATCTGAAAGATCTAGAATTTTTGAGGCTATCCAAACTGCAATCAAAGCATCCAAAGGCGATGTAATGATTTCATCAGATAAATCTGAAAAAATCTTTTCTCAAAATAATGCTTGTCCTCATTGTGGATTAACAATTGGTGAGTTAGAACCTAGAAATTTTTCATTTAATTCTCCTTTTGGATTATGTAAAACATGTAATGGATTGGGTGTTAAAATGGAATTTGATCCTGCTCTAGTAATCCCTGATAAATCCAAGTCTATTTTAGATGGAGCAATTGTTCCTTGGAGTGGGAGATTTTCTGCATTTAGAAAACAAGCATTGAGAACAGTTGGTGAAAAATTTGGGTTTGATTTAATGACTCCAATGGAAAAAATAAAACCAAAACATCTTGAAATTATTTTACATGGAACATCTGATTTAATTGATTTTCAATATAGTTCTAAATCTGGAGATTCTTCATGGAAATATACTAATGCGTTTGAAGGTGTACTTGTAAATCTTCAACGTGTTTTTGTAGAAACTGATTCTGAATCAAAACGTGAATGGCTCAAACAATTTATGCGTGACACTCATTGTAATACATGTGATGGTAAAAAACTAAAACCTGAATCTCTTGCAGTCACCATTAATGATTTGGGAATAATGGATGTATGTGATTTATCAATTACTAATTGTTTTGATTTCTTTTCTAATCTAAAATTGACTGATACTGAGCAACATATTGCAAGAGATATTCTTAAAGAAATTAAGGAGCGTTTGGAATTTTTAATTAATGTTGGATTAAATTATCTTACATTAAATCGTCTTAGTTCTACATTGTCTGGTGGTGAATCTCAAAGAATTCGATTGGCTACTCAAATTGGTTCTAATCTTACTGGTGTTTTGTATGTGCTTGATGAACCTACAATTGGATTACATCAACGTGATAATGCACGACTAATTAAAACGCTAAATAAACTACGAAATCTTGGTAATACTGTCATTGTTGTAGAGCATGACGAGGAAATAATACGAAATTCAGATTGGATAATTGATTTAGGTCCTGGTGCTGGGATACATGGTGGAAATATAGTTTTTGAAGGAACAATCAAAAAAATTTTACAGGCAACTAAATCTGTAACTGGAACTTATCTTAAAGATAATTCTTTAATCGTTTTAAAAAATAAAATTCGTAAACCTGAAGGATCATTAATTATTAAAGATGCATCTGAAAATAATTTAAAAAATATTGATGTTGAAATTCCTTTAGGACTTTTTGTATCTGTAACTGGAGTATCTGGTTCTGGAAAATCTACTTTAATCAATGATGTTTTACTTAAAAGCATAGAGAATCATTTTTCTAAAACTCACATTAGATCTGGTAATCATAAAGAAATTTCTGGTTTAGATAATATAGATAAAGTAATTGCTATTGATCAATCCCCTATTGGTAGAACTCCTCGTTCAAACCCTGCAACCTATATTGGTGCCTTTACTCCTATCCGAGAATTATATTCTAATACTGCATTATCAAAAGAACGTGGATACAAACCAGGACAATTTTCATTTAATGTTGCTGATGGACGATGTTTTGCATGTGAGGGTGATGGTGTTAAACAAATTGAAATGCAATTTCTATCTGATGTATATGTAAAGTGTGATGAATGCAAAGGTAAAAGGTATAATTCTGAAACATTATCTGTGTTATACAAAGGAAAAAATATTTCTGATGTTTTACAAATGACTGTTTATGAAGCGTTAACTTTCTTTGAAAATGTTCCTTCAATTCAAAGAAAATTACAAACTGTTAATGATGTTGGTTTAGGATATATCCAACTTGGGCAATCCTCTACCACATTGTCTGGTGGTGAGGCGCAACGTGTGAAACTTGCTTCTGAATTGTCTAAACGTGGTACTGGGAAAACTTTGTATATTCTTGATGAACCTACAACTGGACTACATTTTGCAGATGTTCAAAAATTATTGGATGTATTAAATCGATTAGTAAATCTTGGGAATACTGTGGTTGTAATAGAACATAATATGGATATCATTAAAAATTCAGATTGGTTGATAGATTTAGGACCTGAAGGCGGTGATGAAGGTGGCCGTATTGTGACTGTTGGTACTCCTTCTGATGTTTCAAAATCCCCTGGTAGCTATACTGGAAAATATTTAAAAAAATTATTGAAAAATGACGTTTGATATTTCTGAAATCCTTATTCCTACAAATCCTGGTATTTATTTAATGAAAGATTATGATGGAAAAATTATCTATATTGGGAAAGCAAAAAATTTGAAAAATCGTGTTCGTTCTTATTTTAATAAAAATCAAAATTATAAAACTCAAAAATTAGTTGAAAATATTTTTGATATTGAATTTGTTTTAACTGACAATGAAAGTGAAGCTTTTCTTTTAGAATCTAATATGATTAAAAAATACAGGCCTAGATTTAATATTGAATTAAAGGATCAACAACGCTATACCTATTTACGATTATCTGATGAAAAGTATCCTAGATTGTTAGTAGCTCGAAGAACTAGAGATGGTAAATTTTTAGGTAAAGGAAAATTTTATGGTCCGTTTACCCAAGGAAGTTCGAAATTACTTACAATCGGAACTTTACGAAAATCATTTCAAATAAGAATTTGTAAAACTCTTCCAAAAAAAGTATGCCTTGAATATCACTTAGGTAATTGTGAAGGTCCTTGTGAATTTAAGGATGCAGAAGAAAAATATCCTGAACATGTAAAAAAATTAGAAGATGTTCTTAAGGGTAAAAATGATACTAAAATTTTTACAAAGAAATTAGAAGATGAAATGCATCAGGCTGCTGAATCTCAACAATTTGAGCGTGCAAAAGATATTCGTGATACGCTGATTAGGCTTGGAAGTCTTCAAACTAAACAAAAAATGGAGTATGTAAAAAATTCTGATGAGGAATATTTTGGTATTGGAATTCAAGAACAAACTGCAACAATAATGAATTTTAGAATGATTAATGGTGTGATCAGAGATAGTGATAAATTCTTTTTTGATTTAGTTGGTGATAATTCATTTTCAAATTTTCTTTATCAGTATTATTCGACACACAAAATTCCAAAATTTATAATTGTTAGTGAAGTTCCTGAAAATCAAAAATTATTGGAATCTCTATTGTCTGAACAATCTGGATTTAATGTAAAAATAATGACTCCTACAAGAGGTAAGAAAAATGATATTATGAATTTAATCTTAAAAAATATTCAATTAATTCATTCCAAAGGTGCTAATCCTGGATTAGTTGAATTACAAGAAATTCTGCATTTACCTACATTACCTAATATCATTGAATGTTTTGATATTTCTAATCATGGTGATGAATTTGCTGTTGGCTCTATGTCTAGTTTTATAGGTGGAATTCCAAATAAATCTGGATATAGAAAATTCAAAATTAAAACCATTGCTGGAAGGGATGATTTTGCAATGATTGGAGAAATTATTAAAAGAAGGTATTATAGATTACTAGAAGAAAATTCTACATTACCTGATCTAATTTTAATTGATGGTGGTAAGGGACAATTAAACGCAGCTTTGAAATCTTTGAAATCTCTTGGATTAAAGCTACCTTGCATATCATTGGCAAAAGAAAATGAAGAAGTATATCTTCCAAAAATTAAAGACCCCGTTGTAATTCCTAAAAATAAAGAATCGCTAAAAATTTTACAATTTGCTAGAGATGAAACTCATAGGTTTGGTGTTGCATACAATCGAACTATACGTAAAAATAAAATAAAATAGAAAAAAGGAAATTTTTTTGGTTAGTTAACTGTAACACTACCGACCATCCAAGGATGGACCATACAGAAGTAATCATAATTACCTGCATCATCAAATGTGAAAGAATAATCTCCACCTGCCATTAGTAGACTACTGTCAAATACTCCAGATGGGCCATTTGCTGGACTTCCACCTGATACAGTATGTGCTGCGGTGTCTACGTTATCCCATTGTACTGTGTCTCCAGTACTGATGGTGATGTCTTGTGGTAGGTAACATGCATTAGATGTTTCACATCCTGGTGCTCCACTTCCCATTGCAGTTTCCACGATATGTGTTTGTGGAACTGCTGCTGCTGCTTTAGCTGCTGCTGCATCTGCTGCTGCTTTAGCTG